>Ga0155730_127_pt2 | contig 1634 bp, 1 predicted proteins | sample RifCSPlowO2_01_FD_107384 | JGI IMG/M metagenome (GOLD analysis project Ga0155730, IMG submission 107384) | Candidatus Woesebacteria bacterium RIFCSPLOWO2_01_FULL_42_67 | reverse complement strand
TTCTCCGCGGAGTTTCCACACGAGCTCGGGCCAGTCAATAACCGAGCCGCTACGTACGCCGGTAATGCACCGTCCTCCCCCGCCAATACCAACGTAAAATCCGTCAACACCTGCTGCTTCCAGTGCTTTCGCCTGTTCTACATCAACAATTTGGCCTGCAAAAATTTCGACATTCCCGTCGTAGATTTTCCGGAGCTGCTGAACGGTGCGCAGTGCACCAAGACCAGGTTCCGGTGAGTACACACGGAAGACGCGAATCCCCGCTTCATAGAGCGCTTGGGCACGTTGGAGCGCTTTTTTGGGTTCGGTTTCAAGTACTCCCATGAGATTGTGTTTCCATTGGTCAAGAAGAAAACGTTTGTCTTCAACACTGCGGCCAATCAACACTTCACTTTCTTTGAGCGCGTTTAACGTTTCGCGCACAAGGTCTGCTTGGCGTTTGACTGAAGAAAACGGCCCATTGCGCGGAACACCAACCAAACAGTGGCACTGCGCCATCGTGGAAAGTGCTGAAACACTGCCATAAATATCCGGCATCGCTGATCCCACTAAAATAGACCGCGCACGGCGACCGAGTTTTACAAATGGACCATGCAAAAATCGCTCGGTGCGGGAAACACGTTGGCGATCTGCTCCAACAACAGAAACACCAAGATCCGCGATAGATGCCGCCAAACCGCGCCGAATCATTGCGTCCATCACATCACTGGAAATTTTTGGTGCGGGAACGAATGTACTTTTTTGCACTCTTTTGAGTTCAATGAGCCGCTGTGGATGATTAAACAGCTCCAAAAAATATTGGCGGACGCGAAGAATATGAACCATTTCTTCCGGTTCAACCATTGCTTTGCGCACACACGGAAGAAAATCAAACGGCGTGGTGAGCATGCCCTGGCTTGGGTATGCGTGTGTGCTTTCGCGGCTTTCAACATACCAAAACCGCAGGTATGAAGAAGCGTCGCATTCAAACGGGGCTAATTTTTCTTGAATAAACGTTTCCCACACACCGGCGTCGCGGAACGTGTCGAACTTGGGCAAAAGCTGATTACGGCGTATGCGTCGTACCACGGGGTGGTTCGTTGCACGACGGCGCGTTTTGCGTTTAGTTTTCATGCGGGGGCAGCGACAACAGTATACGTGCCGTCGGGGTTGTCTACAATATGCCAACCTGCTGATTGCACTTGCGCACGCGCAGCATCAGATGCTGGAAAATTTTTTGCATCGCGCAGCTGTTTGCGTTGCTCAGCAAGTTCAGTAATATTTTTTGGAACTTCTTGTGTTGGCTGAGTTTCACGCTTTGTAACGTGTTGCGCTATCTGCAAACCAAGGATTTCATCAAACTCAACCAGAAGATCATACTTGTCTTGGCCAGGAATGTTGCTTTTCGTTACTTCCCACATGATCGAAAGCGCCTCTGGCGTGTGAAGATCGTTTTCAAGATGGTCGTAAAACTGGTGACGGTATTCTTCAATTTTTTGCAGTTTCTCTTGAGATAGCGCGGTGCGTTCTTTTTCTTTTTTGAAGGTTGTGGCCAACGCGATCAACCGGTCATACGCAACCTGCGATGCTTTTAAGTTGTCCCATGTGAAGTTCAACTCACTGCGATAGTGTGAACCTAAAAATAACAGGCGCAG
>Ga0155730_115_pt1 | contig 6520 bp, 5 predicted proteins | sample RifCSPlowO2_01_FD_107384 | JGI IMG/M metagenome (GOLD analysis project Ga0155730, IMG submission 107384) | Candidatus Woesebacteria bacterium RIFCSPLOWO2_01_FULL_42_67 | reverse complement strand
CGTGCTGCCGGGCGTCTCGGTTGGCTCGGGCGTGCTGCCGGGCGTCTCGGTTGGCTCGGGCGTGGGGTCAGAGACCCACACGCATTTAGCCGGCCGAACGTCGGTCGGGTCGTAATCACAAACACAGACCACGTCCGGCGGGTTTCCCACCAAACTGTACTCGGGAGGACATGAACACTCCCAGTGCCCGGCGGGTTCCTCGGCCGACGCCGGTTGTGTTGCTCCGAAGAGCAACCCAATGAGCCCTGCGGCTCCGACGACCTTCTTTAACAGTGAACGCATGGCGTTCATTTTTTTTCTCCTCGAAATTTGGATTTTGCGCCCGTGTCGGTCGCCGCTTAGCAGCCTGCCCCTGCCTGCTTTTGCGGCTTCCAAACGGAACGCGCGGGAAAGTTGAAATTTGTGATTGACTAAGTATAAAAACTAATCTATCTTTAAAAGTATGATAACCGATAACGATGTGGCAAAAATCAGAAAGGCTTTAAAGCCTGATTTTGACCGGATGGTCACGAAATCTGATCTTGATCAACTTAGACAAGACACGAAATCTGATCTTGATCAACTTAGACAAGACACGAAATCTGATCTTGATCAGACGGAAAAGAATATCAAAAAATATGTCCACGAGGGAGTAGATGCTGTTGTTGATGGTATTGATAATATACTTCGAGATTATCAATTTGATTCACGCATCCAAAAACTTGAGAAAATTCACCCAGGTGGCCGTCATCATCAAATAGATTGACTTTTATGCAATCTCAACTTCCTTGCGCGCTCCGCTTGGTACTTTGCGTCAAGCAAGGGCAAATTTGTCTATTTAAGACAATTGTTTCAATCTCTCTTGTTAAAGTACTATCGCTTCGGGTTACACCTTTATATCTAGGCAAATCTAGATAAAAGAGCTTCGCCGAGAGCTTTAATAAACCCCTTATTCAGGGGAGAGTGGAGGCAAAACACGCTTTAGAGGTTTTGTCCCTATAATTTAGAGGGACTTGTGTCCTACCTCCACACCTCCCTGAACAAAAAAAGCCGCACAGAGTGCGGCTAGTTAAAAATTCTAACTAACTTTGAACTAACTAACGATCAGCTAGTTCAGCCCTCTAAAGCTTTACTATATTTGTTATTATATCACCTAAAGTCTCTTTTGTCAATACTATGGGACTTTATTGATACATTGTAATTATATCAAAAACAAGCCTAAAAATCAAGATATCGATTATCTTTGATACACCTTAATTATAGCACAAAAAGGTATATAAGTCAAGTATTATAGGGTGGTCTATTTACGTTATCTTAATACCAGTCTTTTTAATCTCGGAAGCAAGCGGATCATATTTGTTTTTGAAGTCCTTCGGGTTATACGGGTGTGGTTCAATCATGCTGTCTACTTTGAGAGCGATCCGTCCTAGTTTCATCATTTCTTCAAACGGTTTTTTACCGAAGATAGGCGAAACAACACAGATATCCAGGTCGCTGTCATACCTTGCTGACTTTTTAGCGTGGGAACCAAAAAGGATTAATTCATCTACAGGAACACCGGATTCCAGTAATACCTTTTTATATTTTCTTGCCAAGTCGACTGGCTTGCCTTTTAATAAAGTTTTTCGAGCCACTTGTAATACCTTCTAATAATTTTGAACCAGTTAGATGTATATTCCCTTATTGCGGTTTTGTAGAGTTTATATTTTATTTCGTCATATCTGGCTTGAACATGGAATTTGGTAATATCTGCCAGTTCATTTTCTTGATTTTTGGTCAAGTCAATTTTTGCTGCACTTGCCAATCCTACTAAGTTGTGGATATATGGTGGGGCAGAGTCGGTTTTTTTTGTAACTAAGCCTTTAAGCAGTTTTTCAAGAGCAAGTTGTCCTAAAAACAAAGCCCAGTCGAAATGGCCGAGTTTAAACATGTCTTGAGCAATTTTAAAATTTCTTTTTGCTCCCTCCCGCCAGATTTTAATTGCAGCTTTTTTGCTCATACCAAAGTATTATACCTCAGAGTCATAGATTGTTTTGTCTGGAGTGCTCTCAACCTCTTTAGCTTTTTTTGCTTCAGCCCGTGGTTCATTCTCCTGAACCTTACGGGCCCAGCGCTCGCGGGAGACTTTGATGACTTTATCTCTGTTTTGGTTTATTGACTTTGGAAGGGGTAGTGTTGTGGCCAGGAATGGCCGCATAATTTTGTCGTCAATAGTGAGTCTGACCGCGACCTGGTACCGGTCAAGGTTTACAAGGTCGCTTTCGCTAAAGACTTCGGCGAATTCGCGCTTTAGTGTTGCCGCATCGTCGGCTCCAGCCGAGAAAGAAACGATTGTCCCGGCGTTGCCCAAAATCGCGCTTTTGACTTCCTCGGGGATTTGGGCCGTATATTGATTGGCGAGCATAAGTGCGAGTCTGTACTTTCTCGCTTCTGACAAAATTTTAATGAATGAGGTTGTCGCGAAGTTTTGAAACTCATCGACATAAAGATAAAAGTCTTTCCGGTTTTTCTCCGGTATTGCAACTCTGTGCATTGCTGAAAGTTGGAATTTTGTAATGACCATTGCGCCAAGAAGAGCCGAGTTGTCTTCACCGAGTCGACCTTGAGAAAGGTTGGCAAGTAGTATTTTCCCCTCATTCATAATGTTTTCAATATCGATAGAGCTTTTGGGTGAACCGATGACGCGGCGGATCAGAGGCGAGGAGACAAACTGGCCGACTTTATTTAGTATCGGGCTTATGACTTCCTGCTGGGTCTCTGGTTTCCATCTTTCGTATTCGTCGGTCCAGAAGTGTTTTAAGACAGAGTCTTCAATTTTGGCAACCAACCTGTTTCTGAAAGATTTATCGGTGAGAATTGTAACAACGTCGCTTAAGGTTGTATTTGGTATTTCGGTGAGTGTCAACAGGGTGTTTCGCAAAATATACTCGAGGCGCGGCCCCCAAGAGTGGCCGAAAATTTTATAGAAGATGGAAACAATCCCCGAGACAACAAGTTCGGCTTCTTCTTTATTGGTCACTTCCAGACTGTTAATAATAATCGGGTAGTCGCGGTCTGCAGGATTAAAATAAACAACGTCGTTAATTCGGGAGCGGGGCACATAGTCAAGGAGTATTTCAATGAGGTCGCCATGAGGGTCAATGACGGCAACACCCCTGTCTTTCTTAAAATCATCAATTGCCATATTTGCAATTAAGGTGGACTTTCCTGTGCCGGACTTTCCGATACACCAGATGTGGCGGCGGCGGTCACTATTTTTTATTCCGAATATTGTTTCTTTATTTTTAAAAACGGTTTTGGCAAAGAAATTGATTTCTCTTTTTTCATCCTCACTTGCAGTAATTGCCGCGGGCAAATTTTCCGGCGGTTCGGACAAAACCGACACACCCCAGGCAATTGTCGGCGTTTTGATTTTTTCACTTGGCAAGTGCCATAAAGTCGCCAGTTCAGCGATGTTTAGTATCTGATTTCCCGAGACGCGGCGCTCTAAAAGAGCCTTAACGGGCGAACCTGAAAGGAGAGAATTTGGCCTGACTGCTTTGATTGAGTTAGCGTTCGGTCTGGTCACGACTTCAAAAGCATTTGAAAGTTCTTTCAAAGTCTCGCTTTTGTTGGATGCGATTCGAACCGTCGTGTTAAACGCCGGAAACAATATTTTTTCTCTCAAGATTTCGCGGTCGGGAAGCTCTGACCTGATACCATCTTTGTTTACGATCCCTTTTTCAATTTTGTACTCGATTGATGCCCTCCACCCCTGTGGGGTGCCGGCAAGGGCGTACTGAACTAGAGTAACTTCCCCGGGTTCCGACTTTGCTAAAACTGAAAGAATAGACGAGATTGGGTCTATATCTTTGAAAGCAGTATACGTCGCTAGGGGGTAGTTTTGGGAATCTTTAAGCCTTGCTTCCCAGACAATCAAATCGGCAGACTTGGCGGGATCTTCTTTTTGCTTTTGAATGACTACCAATGGATAGCTTGATTGGATTTGCGTTTCGACATAAGAAACCAGAGAGTTACTGCATGTGACCTGAAATTGGATTTGCTGGTTAAAAACAAGTATCTCAAGGCTCAGTTTTGTTTTATGTTTTCCGCGCAGCTTTTCCAAAAAACTAATAGATGAAAGTTGGGTAAGCGACGCCAAAAATGTTTGTGCGGCTTCAGGGGTTACTTCAGTATTTCTGGGAAGCTTTAAGACAAGTGTAGTTAAGTTTTCCATAGAATTATTATATAATAGATTTCGCCTTTTGGGTGCGTGGCTCAGTGGTAGAGCGCTTTCCTGATAAGAAAGAGGTCCCTGGTTCGATCCCAGGCGCACCCACAGTTTTGGAGAAAAAGGATCGTTGGGAATGGCGCTCGCCACGCCCGCGACCGTGGCGAGCGCTGCAAAGCCCTGTTTATATACGCAAAAAAGCCGCCGATTAAGTAAAGAGTAGTCCGAGCCGACTTTTTTGGCGAAGAATGATAATTCTTCGCCATTATGTTTCGCGCGCGCGATTTTGGCCGCATCAGCGGCCACTTCTATAAATTCCTTCATTAGTCCGAGCCATTCACTTCCGTTTTTGGAAATACTAACTATTTTCTCTTTGCATTTGATTTTTAGCTCTACTAATTCGTTTTTCTTTTGTTGATACATTTGGGGGTCAACGATTTGGTCAAGATAGCCTTCAAGAAGCCTGTCCAGTTTTTGATCAATTTCCTGGATGTCAGAAGAAAATTTGAAAATAGAGGTTTCGTTATTTCTTTTTTCTTCCATTCCTTCTTTATCCAATCTTTCCAACCACAGCTTAGCCCATGAATCAGGCAAAGCGGATCTAGTTACAATTGCCCGCAATTGTAACTCTACAAGTTCTTCTCGCAGATAATTTTGCGAACAATCAGTTCTCTTTTTGGTACAGCGGTAGTAAATGTAATCCACGTTTCCTCTAGTTGAGGGATAGCATTTGTGTTTAACTTCGGCGGTAATGGCGCAACCACATTCAGCACATCTGGCTAATCCTAAAAAGGTGAAGTTATGTTTATTATTTTTGGGATGTTCCCGATCCTCAAGAATTTTCTGGACTTTCTCGAATATGTCAGACGGAATAAAAAGTTTGTGTGTTCCTTCGTAGGTTTCACCGCCGAAGTTGATTACCCCGATGTAAAATTTGTTACTCAAAATCCGTTTGACAGTATCGAGATGAAGCATTTTACCGCTGTATCTTGTTATGCCAAATTTTTGGAAGAATCGGGCAAGGTTGGCAAAAGAGCTTTCGCCTTTGGCGAAAAGCTCAAATGCTTTTTTGACGATTTTGGACTTTATGGGATCAACTTCGATTGTCCGTAGCCTTGGTTCATTCAAATATCCATAAGGTGCTTTATTGGGTAAAATTCCTTTGCGCAATTTTTGCCGATTGCCTCGTTTTACGTTTTCAGACAGGTTGTCCACATAATATTTGGACTGACCAAAGGCGATTGAAAGCATAAATTTCCCTTGCGGGGTGTTATCGAACCAGAAAGTAGGAAACTTCAAGTCAAGTAATTTACCAGTATCAAGCAAATAGATGAGTTTTCCGCCATCAACAGAATTTCTGGCTAAACGATCTGGATGCCAACTCAAAATTGCGTTTGCTTCTCCTTTTTCGATTTTTTGGATGACTTCCTCAAAAACTGGCCTTCCCAAGTTTTTGGCGGTTCGGGATTCTGTTAAGAAGCAAACGACATGCAATTTTTCCTTGGCTGCAAATTCTTTCAGTTCCTCAATCTGAGATTCGATCGACAAAACCTGTTTTTCCTTCTCGTCTGTTGATTTTCGGCAGTAGGCGATATATTTGATCATGGTTTTGTTTTCTTTCTTAAAATTTTTGCGTTTTTCTTTTCTCTCTTTTATTTGCGGCGGCTTTTTTGCGTATATAAACAGGGCTTTGCAGCGCTCGCCACGGTCGCGGGCGTGGCGAGCGCCATTCCCAACGATCCTTTTTCTCCAAAACTGTGGACTCTTTACGAAAAAATACGGACTGAGTTTCAAAGGTAGCGCTGCGAGTGCCCCCACCCACTCGCAGCGCCATCTTCACGCTCGGTCTTCGGCCTCGCAAAAAGTCGGCTCGGACACACTCAAAAATTGATATTTTTGAGTGCAAAAGAAAAACTCAAAAATTTTAAAAACCAAAATGATGGCCGCTCTGGTTGTGACCAAATCCGAACGGACTTGCCCAAAGCGGCCATCAAAAAATCCGTTCGATAAACTTGGTCACAATAAAAATATAGCAAAAACAAATAGTAAAAAACAAGTGTTTTGTAAAAAAGTTTTGAAATGAGAAAATGTGTTATAATTTCATCATGAGCGAAAATAAAGATGCTGCGATTCGATCATTGCAGCCCGCAGAAACAACAGGCAATTCTCAAGCTGTTATAGCGACTGGAAATCCAGAAGAATTAAAATCCTCGGTTGAGAAATTTGCAAAAGCGGTTGTTAGAAAAAATGCACAAGGCAAACTTCCTGCCGGATCAAAAATTAACGGCGTGGAAATTAACAGATCTTATGTTGGTGGCTTCTACGATCATG
>Ga0155730_133_pt1 | contig 206752 bp, 198 predicted proteins | sample RifCSPlowO2_01_FD_107384 | JGI IMG/M metagenome (GOLD analysis project Ga0155730, IMG submission 107384) | Candidatus Woesebacteria bacterium RIFCSPLOWO2_01_FULL_42_67 | reverse complement strand
GGCAATGATAACTTTGTAGGCAGTCCCCTACCCGAGGACCCGCAAGGAGGGCGCGGTGTCCGTTACTATTATCTTTCAAGCGGCGCTTATTATCAGGTCTACGCGAGTCTTGAAGGCTCATTGGAAGCCGAATACGATCCGAAAATAGTAGCCCGGAATATTCTCTGCGGAAATAAAATTTGTAATTTTGGCCTTGCATGGCGCGAAACACCACTTGATAAATCAATTGATGAATATGAGAATGAATTAAGAAAGACAGATTTATGATTAAAGATTTAGAGTTTAAGATCGCTGGTTTCACCCTGGTCGAGTTGTTGGTTGTCGCAGGTGTACTTGCTGCTTTGGGTACGCTGGTGATGATTTCTTTTACCGGTGCCAGGTCATCCGCTCGGGATACTCAAAGAAAAAGTGATATCAAGCAATACCAGACTGCCTTGGAGCAATTTGCAAATCGTAATAATAGTTTGTATCCGGGGACTAACGATACGATAATAAATACAGGCGGGGGCAACACACTTTGTGGCTACGTGGAGCTGACCAGTTGTTCCACTGATCCCGAGGGGACAGATCATTATGAATATAGTGCCAATGGTTCAGCAGGAGGCACGGCTTCGGCGACACAGTATGTTTTATGGGCGCGACTGGAACGGACCCCCCTTGGAGGTAATGTGAACTATTGGGTGACATGCTCAGTTGGTAGATCCGGTTGTGTGATTGAGGCAGATGAGCCCACAAACAGTACTTGTCCGGCAACTTTAGATCCATGTTAAAAAAAGGCTTCACACTGATTGAACTATTGGTGACAATAACCATAATTGGGATGCTGGCTACTTTGTCGTTGTTTGCCCTGCAAAATGCCAGGGTTCAAGGAAGGGACGCGCAACGAAAGGCCAATTTGGAGACGATAAGGTCGGCAATTGAGTTTCGCAGAGCCGATTGTGGTACTTATCCGGCTACTATGCCAGCGGTTGCTGCGGTGTGGGACGGTCAAGGTTGCAATACTAACGTTTATGTCCAGGCCAGGCCGGGAGATCCGCAAAGCCCTACCCGGTTATATCTGTACACTCCGGGTGCCGGCAACTTGACTTACTCAGTCTGCGCGGCTTTGGAGGAAGCTCCCGCTACCGCCTGTACAGGTATACCAGGCTGTGGCGGTGCATGCGGTGTGGCTTGCAACTACTGCGTAATCAACCCCTAGTGTGATATATTTGATATATGCGTCTGCCCGCTTCCCGCAAATTCGGTTTCAGTTTGGTTGAGGTATTGATTGTGGTTGCCATTTTCGGGTTAATTTTTTTGGTAGGCAGTGCCAGTTACAGGAGTTTTTCTAGAAGACAGCTGTTGGAATCCGGCGTCAGACAAGTAAGAGCCGACTTAAACCTCGCCCGTGAATGGGCTTTGTCCGGTAAGAAACCTGACACGATAGGTTGTAATGCTTTTCCACTCGAGGCGGTTGAGTTTTTAAGAACAGGAGTTGCCGCCAACGGCTGCACAGGAAGTTTCCGTAACAGTTATCTTATTCGTGCCGATTGCTCGGGCGGGGGCTATGCAGATATTAAAACTGCAAATTTACCGACCGGTATTTGTTTACAAAACTTTGTCACAATAGAATTTAGGTCAAATGCCTATTACACGCCACATGGCACAGGTGTTACGGTTAGTGTTCAAGACGCAGTTACCGGCCAGCTAATAAACATTGATATTGATGAATCCGGAAATATTAGATGAAAAGTCATAAAGGGCAATCTTTATTCGAGGTAGTGGTTGCAGTAGGGGTGATTGCTTTGATTATGGTGGGGGTAGTAACGTTATCTACAAGGTCAATCAGAAACTCAAGATTCGCGAGAGACGAGTCGCTGGCAACCAAACATGCGCAGGAACTGCTTGAGTGGCTAAGAAATGAGCGCGATAACAGCTGGTCTGGTCTGACAAGCAAAATTGCTGCCCCCAATTGGGGGTTGTGGTGTTTGCCGGACCTAAGCTGGACGAGCTCCGTGGCAGGTGTTTGCAATGATCCAGGTTATTGGGTAAATATCCCCGGAACATTCTATAAAAGAGAAATACAAATGGACCTGCCAAGTCCCGAGCGTATTGACGTGACTGTTTGGGTTTACTGGTGGGAAAATGAACTTGGCCAGGAAGATTATCATGAAGTCCGAAGCGACACCAGTTTTACGAAATGGCAATGAACAAAAATGGCTTTACATTGGTTGAGATAATGGTGGTAATGTTGATCATTGCTATTCTTTCAACATTGTCCATTTTTGCGCTGCGGAATGCGAGAGTGCAAACCCGCGATGCTCAGAGAAAATCTGATCTTGAAAGAATTAAGCAGGGTTTGGAAATTTACAGGACCGATTGCAGCGATTTTCCTAGGCCTTTTCAGGCGGGTGATATTTTAGTATTGTTTGGTACTAATTTGATTGGTGACGACACACCACCTGGTTGTTCCACTAGCAACTTTTATATAAGAAGTGTTCCTGATGACTTGGACCCCGGCAGAAGATATTATTATTCACAAAATTCACCCTACGAATACGTATTGTGTGCCAATTTGGAAGAGAATCCAGCAGTTTCCACTTGTCCTGTAAATGCAAATTGCGGTGGGGGCGGAGGGAATACCTGTGACTGGGGTTTTAGCTATCCTTAAAAGATGTCTAAAAATAAAGGTTTTACATTAATGGAAATGTTGGTTGTAATTGGGGTTTTTGCGGCATTGGCGGCAATTGCTACTCAATCGATTTTACTTTCAGTAAAGGGGACTCGTAAAGCTGAGGCGACAGGTAAACTTAGGGGGAATTTAGAGTATGCTTTGGGAGTTATGGAGCGAAGGTTGCGGATGGCAACCGATGTTGGTTGCTTAGGTAATCCTGATCAAATTGATTTTTACGACGAAGCTGATAGCTGGGCCGTAGGCGCCGTCTACTACCTATGTGATATTGCAGGCTCTGATGATAATATTACAACGAACGCTTATTCAGGGGGTCTGCTCGACACGAATACTGTTGACTTAACGGCGTGCTCGTTTACTTGCGATGATCTTGCTGACCCCAGAACATTGACAATTTCGCTTAGTGCCAATGAGCAAAATGTCACTGGCGTGGAAAGCGCACAGGTTGACGTGTCTACAACAATAGTATTGCGTAATCGATAGCATCGTTGTTAGAATGGATATACTAATGATAAAAAAAGATCTGTTAAGCGGTCAAGCTGTGTTACTGGTTGTGTTGACCTTGGCTGTGGTGCTTACTTTAGTATTATCGGTGATTTCGCGCACAATAACGGATGTCAAAATTACTACAGTAGAGGGGGATTCACTGCGAGCGTTTAGTGCGGCCGAAGCCGGTATTGAACGTCATTTGACAAGCTATTCGTATACATTTAGCGACTTTACACTTAACAATGTCGAAGTAACCGGCAGTATTTCACCTAAGTATGAAAACCAGAGAGAGATGAATTATCCTGAAAAGCTGGTTGAGGCAGAGGCAGCAACTGTCTGGTTCGTTGACCACGATGACAACGGCAACATCTCTTGTGGAGCAGGAACCACTTGTTACAGCGGCACGCCTGCAAACGCGCGAATGAGGCTTTGTTGGGGAGAGGACGGTGCTCCGCTTTACCCTGCTGTAGAAATCAGTGTCTACTACGATCCTGATTATGACTTGGATTTCAGCGACGTCGAAGTTGCCAGGTACAACGTGGATCCAAATGCAGCTACCCGGGCTACAAATAATTTTAGGCCTAATGACCCAGGCGGATGTAATAATGTGGCTGGAGAGGGAGTTGATTACTCAAGAAGGACATTTAATATAAACTTCAACAATTCGGGCTTGGATTATTTTGGCATTCCTAATGCGGTTATCCAAAACAGGATGGGCCTGCTTTTTGCAAGAATCAGATTTTTCTATAACGGAAGCGAAGCTGTGCCTTTTGGGGTGATACTTAGTAATTCCGGGGCGGGAAGTTTTTTCCCTTCACAAGCCCGCGTCATTGAGTCCAGCGGTAAATTGGGTGACGCCCAGCGAAGAGTGGAGATTACAGCACTCTACCCCGACTTACCTCCAATATTTGATTATTCGCTTTTTAGTGCGACAGGAGGTATATCTCAATGAGTGTGGGTATAGATATAGGGACTAAAACGATAAAAATTGTCGAGCTTGCCAAGTCTGCTGCTAAATTCAGATTAAAAGCGTCGGGGGCAATCGGCTATACTGGTCTTGAGCCAGAGAGGTTAAACGACGAAAAAGATTATGTTCCTATAGTTGAGGCACTTAAGAAACTCTTTAAGGAAGCCAAGATTTATGACAAAAAGGTTTCGATCTCGCTTCCTGAGTCCCAAGTCTTTACGAGAACCGTGAGCTTTCCCCAGCTAACCGACCAAGAGATATCTTCCGCTGTCAAATGGGAAGCCGAGCAATATATCCCAATTCCTTTAAGCGAAGCTGTGATGCAGCATCAGGTGCTTGAAAAACGGGACAATATGAATCCGCCGGACGTTTTAGTTCTTTTGGTTGCCGCGCAAAAAAACTTGGTGGAAAAGTATGTAAGGGTAGTGAGCTTGGCAGGCCTGAATTGCGTGGGAGTGGAAACAGAGCTTTTGGCAATGATTAGAAGTCTGGCGCCGATTGACCAAACTGTGATAATTGCCGATATCGGGGCTAAAGGAACTGATCTTGCAATTTCAAAAAACGGCATGCTTATTTTTTCAAGATCGATTCCAACCGCCGGCGACGCCTTTACTAGGGCTGTGGCCCAGTCGCTTGGTATAAATGCAGTTCAAGCAGAACAGTATAAAAGGACGTACGGTCTTTCCAAGGAGCAGTTAGAGGGAAAAGTAAAGGCGGCACTTGACCCTATTGTAAAAATTGTAGCCGAAGAAATTAAAAAGGCCATTCATTTTTATCAGTCCGAGGAGAAGGGTGAGTCGCCAACGTCTTTGATATTGACGGGGGGTGCAAGTGGCATGCCAGACATTGTGCCGACTTTAAGCAAATTTTTAGGAATGGAAGTGATTATCGGCAATCCTTTTTCTAAAATTGAAATGGATCTGAAAGTGGCTGCAAGTTTGCAAGGCTATTATCCTTTATATGCTGTTGCTGTTGGCCTGGCACTTCGTGGAGAATAAAAATGAGCGTAAATATTAATCTTTTACCACAAGCCGGAAGTTTAAATACGACAATCGCAAAAATGGGCAGGCGGCTCACCCGCATGGCAGTTGTATGTTTTATTTTTTTCTTGGTCTTCGGCTCTTTGGGTGTCGGCTATTTATTCATAACCAGCGGCGATCTCACAAAAATTAACGATCAAAATAACACTTACAAATCAAACATCAAGTCTCTTCAGGAAGCCGAGCAAAACTTGGTCTTGGTCCGGGACAGGGTTGCTAAGGTAAAAACTATTTTGAATGATGTTAGCTTTGAAGAAAAACTCGACAAGGTTCAAAGAATGCTAGATACTTTGCCAAGTAAGTCACAGCCAGACGCTTTGGAAGTTAATTCAACTAAATCAAAAATTCTTTTAAAGTTTGATTCGCTGTCTGGGTTGTCAAGTTTCCTCAAAGGTTTGATTTCCGGAGACGACTGGGACTTTATTAATCTTGATACGTTGGAATTAAGCGGAGCAGGGAATTACAAAATTGAGTTAGAACTGGTGTAAGTTTATGAAAAAACAGTTTCCCAGTTTAAAGTCTCCTGAAGCTTTTGGCGGAACTCCTTCTATGAACGAGTTGAAAATAGTGCTTTTCCCGTTACTGACGCTCCTCGGTGTTTTGCTTTTTGCTGGTATTGCAGGTAACACGCTGTGGGTCAGGCTCGGCGAAGTAAGAAAAAACCTGGAGGCTGCAGGCAAAGAAAATAATACCTTGGGCCAGAAAGTAGAAGTTTTACAAAGAAAGAGTGATCAAGACACATTTCTTGTGGATAAAAAGCTTACTTTGGCGCTTCCCCCCAGAAGTAGTAGTATATACGTGGTTTCTCAAGCCAAAAAAAAAGCAGCAGATAATCTGGTGATTATTCAAGAAATAACTGTTTCGGAGCCGAAAGTTCAGTCTGAACTAGCCCAAAGTACCACGTCGCTGTCTGTAGAAGGTTATCTGGGATCTATACTAAATTTTATCGACTCGTTGTCAAATGTGGCGCCTCTTATTAAGACGGATAATATTGAGTTTGGAGGCGGTAACAACCTAAACTCTAAATTAATCGACATGACGGTTAACCTTACCAGTTACTATTCTCCTTATCCCGAGACTATACCGGCTTTGAACCAACCGATAAATGCCCTAACCAGTAGCGAGGAGCAAGTGATTAATGATGTTTCTAATCTTGAAGTGCCGGGTATCCCTCAAGAGCTGGGTCCTCAATCTGCAGTGGATAGAGCAGATCCTTTTACATTTTAGAGATTGTCCACTTCGACGCTTATCGACTTATTTTCAACCACGGCTCGCACCTTGGCTAAATTTCTAATAGATTTAATAGTTCGGCCTTCTTTGCCTATAACAATTCCAAAAAGTTCCGGTTTGACTCTGATGATGTAAATGTGTTTAGAGCCGTCGACATTTTCGTCAATCGTAAAAGCGTCACTTGCCGTAATATTTTTGACAATAAACGAAAGCAATTCTTTCAAGATGTCTCCTCCATGAGTTTTTTAACGGGCTTTGATATTTGTGCGCCTTTTTTGTGCCAAGCCTCAATGGCCTTTTTGTTGACGGTTTTTAATCCCGGCTTGGGGTGCCAAAACCCCAATACTTCAAGAACTTCTCCCGTGGGGCGCTTTGAATCTTCGGAAACAACCACACGATAAACCGGGTCGTTTGTTTTGCCACCTCGCGCTAATCTTACTTTTAGCATGCTAGTATCCGTAGTTTAGCCTTTGTCTCTAAATTTTACAAGCGCGGCCGCGGCTGCCCTTTGTTGAGCCTCGGATTTGCTTTTGCCTACACCTACAGCCGTCTCGACATTGCCGATGACAACAGACACTTTAAAGTTTTTGGAGTGATCCGGGCCGGACTCGCTGACTACCATATAGTTTGGTGCGGATAGACCCTTTGCCTGAACAATTTCTTGCAAGGTACTTTTAGGGTCCTTCAAGGGTTGGTTCAATTTTTCGTCTATATCCGACAGCAGCAGCCCTTCGATAAATTTTTTAGCTGCGGCTGGTCCCCGATCGATGTAGATTGATCCAATCAAAGCTTCCACGGTGTTAGCCAGCAGCGATGTGTTGTTTCTGCCTCCTCCTGCCTCCTCACCTTTTGATAAAAAAAGCTCTTGCCCGAGATCAAGTTTGTTGGCAACCAAAGAAAGATTTTCGGTATTTACAATGTTGGCGCGAATCGCTGTCAAAAACCCTTCCTCTTTATTGGGCAGCAGTTTATACAGAAACGAAGATACGACAAATTCAAGCACGGCATCCCCTAGAAATTCGAGCCGCTCATTACTTTCTTGGCCCTTTCCGTTCTCGTTCAGCCAGGATCGGTGGGTCATGGCGGTGTCAAACAGCTTTCTGTTTTTAAAGCTTTTTTTAATTTTCTCCAAGTTCATTTAAAATTCCTCTGCATCTTGGGATTTTAGTATTGTACCTAGTACTCCATTAATAAACGAAGGAGAAGATTCGCCGCCGTATTCCTTGGCGAGTTCGACTGCTTCGTCGATAACGACCTTACTTGGGGCTACTTCTTTGCCAATTTCGTAAACCGCTAGCCTTAGTATTGCTAAGTCAATTTTGTTTAGTTTTTCCAAAGGCCATGCGGGAGCGGCTGCCATGATCTGTTTGTCGATGCTGTCTTTATTGTTAAAAATGTTCCTGACAGTTGCCGACATTGCTTGCTTAGTGAAAGAGTTTGCGAACAGTTCCTTCACAAACTTGCGTCTTTGCTGGTGACGTGGGTCTTGAGCGGACTTCATATTTCTAAGATTACAAGAGGATAACTTTTAAGTGAATAGTCAAATGAGGTTAGTTTTTGTAATAGCCGCAGTTTGGGCACGCGATGTGGGGAAAGCGAAGCTTGCCGCATTTGGTGCATTTACTCATGTTGGGTAAATTGGTGCCGAAGTTGGCACTCCGGCGTCTGTTGCTCCGGCCCCTGGTATGTTTCTTTTTAGGTAACGGCGTCATGCTTATATTTTAGCCTACCTAGGCTCTTTTATGCAAGCGAGTTTAATTTATGATGCCCATGAGTGAGAAATTCAGAAAACCTTCACTATTGGTTGTAGTCCTATAGTGAAGGCCGCTTTGTAAGGTGACCCCGACTTCTACCCCAGGATGTAGCGCAATATTGATTGTATCCTCTTCATTATTTACAGTGAACACTTGCCCGTCTGGAGTAGTAACTATAGAGATTGGAGCGTTAGTATCTTTGGTTGTTCTATCAAACTGGAACGAAAAGGAGTTGTCGGAATTTATTGCGACACGTGTGTGAATGAGGTTACATATTAAGGAATTTCCACCGTCATCTTCTATATCACTAAATAATGTTAAGTGGCCTTTGTCAGTGTTTGGAATCCTGTTAATTGGGTATTTCATACTTCCCTGAGTAACTGTTGGGCAAAGAAGCGCATCGTAGCCCAAAGTCTCCTGCATTGTTAATCTGCTTGCCGCTGATAAAACGTCTCCCTCGGGGTATTCAATTTGTCTTGCTATCCCGACTACACGAGAAACTCGCGTCACTACAAGCAAATTGAAAGAAGTTAGAGTTGCATTCATGGCCTTGGTTATTGCTCCGATGTCGTGGCCGCTTAGCCAGGCAATGTCTTTCGCAGTCCGAGATTTGGCAATATCTTTGACTTTTCCCATGAGACTATCTCTGACATCCGCGAAAGAGTCTAGGTTTCCGTCATGAACGATGAGCTTTCCCGTAGGCGTTACTCCGAAATTCTCCAATAAGGTTTGCCTATCCCACGCTATACCAGCATTCTGTTTGACGGGAAAATCTTCCATCCGTCGTAAATTGTAAACTTTTGCCAATCTTGCTGCCGCTTCACCCCAGACTTCAGGCGGAGGGTTACTCCAAATGGGATCTATTTTTGCAGCTTGTTCTAAAGGAATACTAAAAGGTCGAAGCAGCATAACTCTTGGTTGACCTGCAACTTCGACCACTCGCATTATTTGGCCTTCAGGGATTAGACCCGTTGGGTCAGGCATTCTCATAATTAAACTTCTGGTTTGTGGATCAAAGGAATCAAGATACTCCAGCAACAACTGGTTGTATTGGTCGGGTCTTATTCCATAATCTGGAATGAAACCATGTCCCAGATTTTTAGCAATTATTCCACCGCTAGTTAAATTGCCGCTTCTCGCCTCTTGTATATTAAAAAGAAGTCTAACGGTTTTTTTATTACCATTTAGTATCTGTGTTCCTATTCTTGGTAATACTTCAGCGACGTCGGCCGGCAATTCGGATGCACTTGCTCCAAGAGAGTCAGACCAAGGTTTAGGTGGACCTATAAATTGGTTGTCTTGGAAAATGTGGTTGGCTGTATCGGCGGGATTGTATAAAAGAGAAGTTTCAGGTATCCGTTTCGTGTCACACGAAGGAAGGAGAAATGCCGATGCTACAGCACCCTGAAGAACTAAACCTTGTTTGGTTTTTCTGGACCAATCCGAAGGATTTAAAGAATGTGCACGAAGCGTGTCCACAAAAGGACCATAACCTGGTAAAAAATATTTTAAGAACGTATCCCTGCTTATTTCTTTAGGCATAAGCGAAAATTGGTGAGGTGATAATAACACTAAGTCCTATAATAAGCAACTTATAGGTTAGTTCATTGCAATGTTGCCCAAGCGCATGAATTTTGCCGCCTTTTTAAACATAGCCGGGTCGGTGTATATTCTGTTTGCAATTTCGTGACTTAGTTTTATAAGAAACGAATCCGACCACTTTGCGATTTTTAGATCTACAAAACCATGTTGTTTTACCCCCAGGATTTCCCCCGGGCCACGCATGGCAAGGTCGACCTCCGCGAGCTCGAACCCTGACATGGACTTTTTCATTGCACCTAGCCGCTTATTATATGCACTTTTTGTAAAAAGCAGACAGTATGATTGAACGTTGGACCTGCCTACTCGTCCCCGTAGCTGGTGCAAACTGGCAAGGCCGAACCGCTCCGCCGCTTCGATCAGCATAATTGTAGCTGCGGGCACGTCAATTCCGACTTCAACTACGGGAGTTGAAACAAGGATGTCGATTTTTCCGGATCTGAAATTTTCCACCACTGTCTGTTTTTCTTTTGATTTAAGCCTGCCGTGTAGTAAGCCTATTTTTTGATTTTTAAACACTTTTTTTAAGTTTTCAAACTCCGAAGTGGCGGCTTTTATTTGTTGCATGGACTCGGTCGCGCTTTCTTCGATGAGTGGACAAATGACAAAAACTTGGGCACGTAAGGCGTCAATTTGCTTGCCGATCCAAGTGTAAGCGCCGTTTCGCTTTGTTTCAGGTATCACCCAGGTTTTTATAATTTTCCTCCCGGTGGGCAGCTCTTTTAGGGTAGACAAGTCAAGGTCTCCATATGCAGTTAGCGCGACTGTCCTGGGAATTGGCGTTGCTGTCATTGTAAGTACATGAGGCGACACAGTACCCTTCCGGGAACGCTTAATAAGATGCGCTCGTTGCTCGACTCCAAACCGGTGTTGCTCGTCGATGACCACAAGAGCTACATTGTCAAAAATTACTTTTTTGTGGATTAAGGCGTGGGTGCCTATGAATATGTCTGTTTTACCCAATGCAATTTTTTTACTTGCGGAGGTAACTAGCGAGATCCTTACTTTAAGGCGCTCAAAAAGGTCATTTAGAGTCGTGAAGTGCTGCTCGGCGAGTATTTGGGTCGGTGCCATGACTACCGTTTGCTTACCGTTTAAAAAAGAAACTAGGGCGGCTATCGCCGCGACGACTGTCTTACCGCTGCCGACGTCCCCTTCCAAAAGTCGGTTCATGGGAAAGTTTTTGCCCATGTCTTCCAGGACTTCTTTTACCGAAGTTGCCTGCGAGTCGGTGAGCTTAAAGGGTAAACAACCGATGAATTCAGTTACTACGCCTTTAGCTATTTTAAGCTTATATGTCGGCTTGGTTTTTTGCCAGTTGTTTTTACGAATCAAGCTTTTAAGGTGCAAGAACACAAACTCGTTTATTGCAAGCCTTTTTCTGGCAAGTTCGGCCTCAATTAAATGATTTGGAAAGTGGACATTTTTGTATGCTTCCTCCAATTGCGGCAAGTGGTAGTCGGTTAAAAGCCGATCTGCTAAAAATTCTTTGATCATAAGATCGGCAGATTCAAAGACTAGGTGAATTTTACTTCTCAGCCACTTAGATGAGATACCTTTGGTTTCCGGGTAAACAGGTACAAGACGTCTGGTATGAATGGGCTCTTTGCCTTCCTTTATGACTTCGTATTCAGGCGAAGTTAGGACCGATTTACTGCCTTGCCTTTCAATCTTACCCGAAAGCGCAATCAGAGTTCCCTTAGGAAGTATTCTTGGGATAAATCGCTGGTTAAACCAAACTACATCACACTCCCCCGTTTCATCTTGCAAAACTGCTTTTTGGATTACGAATCTGCCTCTGGCATACTCATTTTTAATTGATTTAATTGTTCCTATTACACTTACGGTTGTCTTTTCCTCGAGTGCTTTTATTTTAACAACCTTACTAAAGTCGGCGTAGCGGGTAGGTACATGGTTAATTAGATCCTCAAGCGTTTCTATCCCGAGTTTTTTAAGTCTGATTAAGTAGGCATTTCCGACTGTAGGGATCTTGGTTACCGGATCCGTAAGCTTCATAGATAGTATCTATAAATACATTAAAAAAGGCAGAAAGGTTGTCAGTAAAAGTGCCAGACTGGCGACAACAGTCAAAATAACAAAAAATTTTTTAGATTTGCTGCCGGTCATTTTTAGATTTTACTCTGGCAAATTTTCTTTTGCCAATTTTAACATGTACCCAGTCGGATGTATCAATTCCTTCGTGCGGGTTTTGGTAAGTATTGCCGGCAACCTCGACAGCTTTTTGGAGAATTAAGCGTTTGGCCTCGCTTTTGCTTTTGACTAAGCCGGTCGAACTAATTAGTTCCAACAGTGTTGGATTTGGTTTTGGCAAAAAATACTCGGGAACGTCATTGGGAAGACCTTTTTGTGAAAAAACTTCGGCAAAGTTGTCTTGCGCAACTTTAGCTCTCTTTTCGCCGTGGATTTGTCTGGTGATCTCGTAAGCCAATCTTTTTTTATTTTCAAGTGGATTCTTGGGCAGTTGTGCAATTTCCTCAAGCGGAATATTAGTGGCTAGTGTGAAGTACTCAACAACCAAATCATCCTTAACGGACATTAATTTGCCGTACATTTCTTCAGGGCCATCTTTAATCCAAATTGCATTATTCCAACTTTTGCTCATTTTTCTCCCATCAGTTCCTGTCAAAAAATAATTGGCTACGATAAACGACTCCTTGTTTCTAATATTTTTCTGAAGGGTTCTGCCTGCCTGCATGTTGAAAGTCTGGTCAGTTCCGCCAAATTGGATATCTGTATCCATAAAGTAGCTGTCATACCCTTGCATCACGGGGTATAATACTTCATCTAGCCGAACGCGGTTACACGCGTCAAGTCTCCTTCTAATTAACTCGCGGTTTACGAAATCCCCTATCGAGAAATTTTGACAGAGTTTAATAATTTCCCCGAACTTCAGTTTTGATAACCATTGCGAGTTATAAACTATTTTGATTTTAGAAAAATCCAGTACTTTTTCCGCCTGTTTTTTGTATGTCTTGAAGTTTTCATCAATTTCATCTTTAGTCAATATGGGTCTTTCACTGTCCTTGTCAGAAGAGTCTCCTATCAGTGTCGTAAAGTCACCAATCAGGAAAGTTACATTATGCCCCAGCTCAACCATAAGTTGTAGCTTACGTAGCGGTACAGTGTTCCCCAAATGAATTTTGGGGGAAGTTGGATCAATGCCGTTATAGATATTTAATTTTTTTTCTGAGCGCAGCAACTTCTCCATTTTATTTTTGTTAGGAATGATATTTGCAACGCCACGAGTTAATAAATCGTCAATCTTGTCCATCATTCTCATTTTATCATACATGGGTGCATGTACACTGCATATTTTAGTATAATAAAATTCATGGCTAGGTGGAAAAGAGTTAAAAGATATCGATATAACCAAGGCTTCTCTAAGTACCGGAACAAAATTAAGTCAACCAAGCTGCTGACAGTCGCAAAACTGATATTTATCGGAGTAGTCTTGGGTGTTGTCGGTTTTTTCGTGATAGTCACAGTTCTTTCGTTTACTCTCCCGCCGCCTGACCAGATTATCCGCCGTGAAGGCTTTTCGACAAAAATATTAGATAGAAACGGTGAAGTATTGTATGACATATTCACGGATCAAAAGCGGACCAAAGTAGCCCTTGAAAATGTTTCCGATTGGGCTAAAAAAGCCACAATTTCGATCGAAGACAAAAACTTTTACAGCCACCAGGGATTTGACCCGACGGGCTATGTCAGGGCGGTTTTTAACATCATATTTCGGGGCAAGTTGCAAGGCGGCTCAACTTTAACCCAGCAGCTTGTCAAAAACGTATTGCTTTCGCCCGAGCGGACGGTCTTGCGCAAAATTAAAGAGTTTATTCTTACGATTCAAGTCGAACAGCGCTATTCCAAAGACGAAATACTCGAGCTTTACTTGAATGAAATGCCTTATGGCGGTACGGCATTTGGAATCGAAGCCGCGGCCGAAACGTACTACGGGAATAGTGCAAAAGACCTTAGTTTGGCGCAGTCGGTGATTTTGGCGGGCCTGCCGCAGCGACCGTCGTATTATTCTCCGTATACAGGTGATAGTTCTGCCTATATTGGCCGGGCGGAGTCGGTTTTACGGCGTCTTCGTGAGGATGGTTATATTACTTTGGAGCAGGAAGAGGAGGCCAAAAGCCAATTGGGTACTGTTGAGATTAAATCCCGCGACGCTTTGTTTCGCGCCCCCCATTTTGTTCAATATGTTCAAAGAGAGATGGAAAATAGATATGGCGAATCGGTTATCGAATCCGGAGGTTTGAAAGTAACCACGACATTAGATCTTGACCTTCAAGAAGCCGCACAGAAAATTGTTGCCGAGGAGATTAATAAGGTAGAAAGCTTAAATATTACCAACGGTGCGGCGGTGGTCACAAACCCACAAACAGGGGAAATATTGGCAATGGTCGGCTCCAAGGATTTTAATGCCAAAGATTATGACGGTCAGGTCAACGTGGCCATGTCTCTACGGCAGCCGGGGTCTGCGATTAAGCCGGTTACCTATGTCACGGCTCTTAAAAAAGGTTATACGGCATCCACCTTGATAATGGATGTGCCGACTACGTTTCCAGGCGGCGTCGGCCAGAGTGACTATAACCCGGTCAACTATGACGGTAAATACCGGGGCCCCGTGCAGTTGCGTTACGCTTTGGCAAACTCGATAAATCTGCCGGCTGTTAAAATGCTTGCACTGGTTGGGATTCAAGATGTACTGGAGACAGCTTATGATTTAGGCTTGTCGACCCTGGAGCCAACAAACGACACTTTGAGCCGTGTTGGTCTTTCCTTGACTTTGGGTGGGGGTGAGGTCAGGTTACTCGAGCTGACTAATGCGTACAATGCGTTTGTGAATACAGGTAGACGGACTGATCTTGTTGCAATTTTGAAGGTGGAAGACATTACAGGAAGGGTACTTGAGAAAAATGAGCCCAAAGCCGGCCGGCAGGTGTTAACAAGCGAAGAAGCGTATATAATTGCCGATATCCTTGCCGATAACGAAGCAAGATCGGCGGTTTTTGGTACCAATTCGCTCCTAAACATTTCCGGAAAAAAGGTGGCTGTTAAAACAGGGACAACAAACGACAAGCGGGATAACTGGACGGTTGGCGGCAGTCCGGATGGCATGGTAGGAGTTTGGGTTGGCAACAATGATAATAGTGCAATGAAGCAAGTTGCTTCCGGTGTTTCAGGAGCTTCCCCCATCTGGCGGCGAATTTTGCTTGAGGCACTTGAAAAACGGCAAAGCAATACTTTGGAACAACCCGATGGGTTAATAAGTGCCAGTGTGGATTTGGTGTCCGGTTACCGTTCACATGATGGCTACCCGTCACGAACGGAAATTTTTATCAAAGGCACCCAACCCGGTGACGATTCTGTGCACCAGAAGCTCAAAGTTTGCAGATCCGACGGCAAACTGGCCACACCGTCTGACGTGGCCAAGGGAGACTATAATGAGAAGGAGTACTTTACCTTTAAAGAGGAAGACCCGACAGCCCCACCCGGGGAACCGAACCGGTGGCAGGAAGGAATTTTAAATTGGCTAACTACCCAGAGTGACGAGCGCTATCACCCACCCAGTGACTATTGTGGCACGCAGAATCCGATTAATGTTGAATTTGTATCCCCCAGAGACAGGGATTCCAATCTTCCCGGAACATTCAAAATGAAAGTGACTGCGGACTCCAGCACTAAAATAACACTTGTTGAGTTTGAAGTCGACGGCATAAAAGTCAGGAGTTTTGACGGCTTGCCTTACGAGCACGACTTGACTTTGGAAAAAGGCGTTCACGCGCTTGCCGCTATAGCTTACGATGAAAAAAATAATACCTCCAACCGCAAAATTGCTATTGGTGTCGGTGTGGCTTGGGATTTTTTGCCATCCCCATCGCCGACTGCACCTCCCAGTTCAACGCTATCCCCTTCACCTTCACCGGCGCCTTGATATTATTTAATTTTTGCTTTGAACTTTTGTTTAATTAATGAAAGTAAACTTTTACGCGACTCTCCAACTTCTTTTGCTGTCAAAGTTTTACTGGGATCCTGATACCAAAGTCTGAAGGTGTAATAGTTCTCAAAAGTGTCAATTAATTCAGTAGCTGTAACATACTTAGTTTGTTTAATTGAAGTAACAATTTCGCCTACACTTACATTTGCAGGGATGGTTAAAGTGATGTCCTCGATTTGAGGAGGAAATTTCGGCCATAGTTGAGCTACTGTTTTCTGGTGTTTGCCGACAAGCACATCCAGGTCTATTTCACAATAAAAAATAGTTCCGTTCTGCCCTCCGAAACCAATAACCGTTTTATCCAGCAAAAGGTTATATGTATTGGTCAACCGGGGATTGTTTATATTTTGCCGGCCAAAAGAGACCTTTTCTATATTGGCTTTTAATAAAAGCGACTCAACGAGGCCTTTAAATTTTGTAAAAGGCTCACTGTCTTTTTGCCAATAAATGATCCCAATCTTTCTTTTTTCGCAGTAGTCTTTTTGTTTGAAGTAGACTTTGCCAATTTCAAAAAAGCCCGCCTGGTGACCTCTCTCGTTAATCACCTTCTGAGTCATAGCAACTAAGTTTGGCAAAAGAGTTAATCGGAGTACTTCATTGTCTGGTGATGGCCGATTAACTATTTTTATCGGAGCTACATTTGCGTTTTCCAAATATTGGTTAAACTTGTGATATTTTTCACTGACAAAGGATGAAGTGATGGTTTCATCCAAGCCGACAGATTGGGCGGCGGTTCTAAAATTCTCTTCTTGACCGACATAAGCTGGTGTTACAATGGGTGGAATTTCCAGCGACAGAGTTCGGGTCGGAATTTTGTCGTAGCCGTCGATTCTTAATACCTCCTCAATAAGATCCTCTTCAAGCGTAACATCTGTCCTGTAGGGCGGACAAATTACCACCAAACCATTTTTAGTTTCGTTTTTTATTTTAAAGTTCAAGCCTTTGAGTATAGTTTTTACTTTGTTTGGGCCAGGGTTTACTCCGCCCAAAGTATTAAGGTAGTCAAAACTTAGACTAATGGACCAGGGTTTGACGGGACTTGGATAGTAGTCGGCAACCTGAGCTGTTAACTGACCCCAGTCGTATTTGTCCACTAAATATAAAAATCTGTAAATCCCCTCCTCAACAAGACCGGGATCGAGCTCTTTTTCGTGCCTTATCGAAGCTTCTGTCATCAGGTTATGCCGGTGAATTGTGCGCCTGATGTTTACTCTGTCATAGTTGGCTCCTTCAAGCAAAACATTCTTAGTGCTGTCGGAGATTGAATGGTTCTTTTCGCCGATTGAGCCGGCAATTGAAAGAACATCAGTTTTGTTTACCCATACAAGGTCGTTTTTATCCAAGTTGACGGTCTTACCTTGAAAGGTCAGCATTTTTTCATCTTGCCGCGCTATGCGGATAGCCAAATTGGTACCGATTTTGTCCAAGTCAAACGCGTGCAGGGGCTCGCCCGTCTCTACCATTACAAAATTGGTCAAGTCGACAATATTGTTTACTGAGTCAATCCCGTAGGCGAGAAGAGGTTTTTTGAGCCAGTCGGGTGAGGTCACTATTCGGACATTTTTAATTGCGGTTAGCATCGCCCGTCTTACAAATGGCGAGTGAATATGCAAACTTACTTCGGTAAGCTGCCTAGTCGTGGAAAGTTTTTTGTAGAGATTTGGCAGCCTAATCGGGGTAGCAAAGAGTGCCGATACTTCTCTGGCAATTCCGAGTATACTGTAACAATCGGCTCTGTTGCCGCGCAGTTCCAAGTCGATTACTGTGTCGCCATCGACACTCTCCTTTTTGTCGAGCATGTGGCCGGCCGAAGTTAATGCGTCCGTCAAATCGGAAAGCTTGGAAGGCAAGTTTACGTAATTGGCCAGCCAGCTAAGCGGTATTCTCATACTTTAGTATTTAATGTCGCCGTTATATAAACTTCTGATGTCTTTGATGCCAAACCTGTCCATGACTATCCTGTCCAAACCCATGCCAAAGGCAAAGCCGCTAATTTTTTTGGGATCGAGCGAAAAATTGCTTAAAATATTTGGGTGAATCATGCCGCAGCCTAACATTTCCAACCAGCCCCGGCCTTTGCAAACGGCACAGCCTGTCTGTTTGCAAAATATACAATCGATATCAAGTCCCCCGCCTGGCTCAACCTCGGGATAATATTTGCATCTGAATCTAATTTTTCTTTCCCGACCAAAAAATGACTTGGCAAAGTAGTAGAGTGTGCCTTTGAGGTCTGCCATTGAAATGCCTGCCTGAAGCGCAACGCCTTGAAACTGGTAAAACATCGCATTGTTGCTGGCATTGACGCTTTCGTATCTGTAGCATTTACCGGCGACGACAATTCTAAATGGCTGCTTGAGGTTGTCAAGTGCACGGGACTCGACGGATGATGTGTGGCTACGCAGCAGAATTTCTGGTTCGTCTATATACAAAACATCTTGAAGACTTCTTGCAGGGTGGTCATGGGGCAAATTTAGTTTTCCAAAGTTGTAGTCATCAGTTTCGATTTCAGGGCCCTCCATGATGGAGAAACCCAAGTGCCCGAATATGTCAAACATTTCTTTTATGACGATTGTTGTAGGATGCAAGTGGCCAATTTTTGGTTTTATTCCAGGGATTGTCGGATCGAAGTTTTCGCTGGATTTGGGAAGCGAATCCTGCAGTTTACGTTCAAGAGTGGCAACAATCGTTTGCTTGGTTTCATTAATCAGCTGGCCTAAATCTTTTCTCTCACCCGGGTCCGCCTTTTTAAGATTACTTAATAGCGCATTTATCTTGCCTTTTCTGCCCAAGTAATCGATTTTAACCGCTTCCAATTCGGCGAGGTCGTCGGTATCGGTGATGCGCCCGATGGCTAAGTTTTTAAGGTTGATTATCTCTTCCCGCACTATGAAGTTATTTTACCTTGGAGACGATTTCTTTGAAAGTATCAGGATCGGTTACAGCTATATGGGCGAGGATTTTACGGTCGAGTTCGATATGTGACTTTTTGAGTCCGTTGACAAATTTTGAATAACTAGTCCCCTGTTCGCGAACAGCCGCATTGAGCCTTTGTATCCACAACTTTCTCAAATCTCTTTTGCGGAGCCGTCTTCCAATGTAGGCGTATTGGCCGGCATGAAGGACTGCCTCTTTGGCTGCACCAAACCTTCTGCGTCTGGCCTGCTTAAAGCCTTTTGCCAGTTTCCTTATTTTTTTGTGTTTGCGCTCGACACTTTTGACTCTGGTCATTTATCTCCCCAAAGCCTTCCTAATCTTTTTTGCGTAGGCACCAGTAACACGAACAGATTTTTTAAGATTTCTGAGTCTGCTTTTGGACTTACCCTCTTTTAGGTGTCTTCGAAAAGACTGCCTCCTCATCACCTTGCCACGAGGCGTGACTCTAAATCTTTTAGTTATTGACTTGCGTGTTTTTTGCTTCGGCATTTTTAGCCACCTTTTTTTTGACAGGTGAAATTATAGCAGATAAGTGCCTCCCAAGCATCTTTGGCGCCATGTCTACAACAATTCGTTCACGAAATTCGACAATTAGTTTTTCAATTAATTTATAACCAAAGTCTGTTTTGCCCATATGTCTGCCTTTGAAAACCACCACTATCTTGACTTTATTCCCATCTTCCAAGAACTGCTTTACCCGGGATTTTCTGGTTTCAAAGTCGGCCTTGCCCATAAACGGCGAAAAGCGAATCTCTTTTAATTCTGCAGGCTTGGCTTTTTTGTTTTCCTTTTTAAATCTTTTTTCCTCCTGGTAACGAAACTTGCCAAAGTCGGCTATTTTGACGACTACAGGCTTGGCATTTGGGGCTATCTCAATCAAATCGAGTTTTTCCTTTTTTGCCGCCTCCAGTGCTTCCCGAATACTTACCACGCCGATTTGTTTTCCGTCTCTGCCAATAAGACGAACCTCGTTCGCTCTAATGTTTTCGTTTAGCTTCCAAAAAGGTTTATTCAAAGCTTGAAAGTATTTTACATGAGTAATGAACGCTAATCAATGACTTTGTTGGCAATTTTGTCTTTTATCTCTGAGGTTATTTTTTCCAAAGAGGCTTGCCCGAGGTCAGCGCTCCCGCGCGTCCTCACCGCAACCTTGTCGGCCGCTTCTTCTTTGTCGCCGACAATAAGCATGTAGGGAACTTTTTCCATTTGGGCATCGCGAATTTTAGCCTGCAAGGTCTCGCTGCGGTCATCGAGTTCAACGCGCAACTCGTTAACGCGCAACTCGTTAAACACTTTATTTGCATACTCTAGATTTCTATCAGTGATCGGTAACACCTTGACTTGTACAGGTGCAAGCCAAATCGGGAATGCACCTGCATAATGTTCAATCAGAAAACCGATAAATCTCTCCAGTGAACCCAAAGGCGCACGGTGGATAATGTAAGGAACTATTTTTTCCTTACTATTTTTGTCCGCAAAAGTTAGATTAAATCTTTTACCTGATCCGAAATCGAGTTGATTGGTTGACGCGCCAAACTCACGGCCAATGACGCTTTTAATGTTAAAGTCAAACTTAGGGCCGTAAAAAGCAGCATTGCCTTCCTGCTCCACTACTTTTATTTTGGATATCTTGGCAGCTTCTCGAAGTAATTTTATAGCTTTTTTCCACGCGGGCGGGTTGTTGAAATACTTATCTTTTTTCTTGATAAAATCAGGCAGAGCAAGCTCGACATAATAATCCTTGATTCCGAATATTTTGTAGTAGTACTCATGCATCTCGAGAACGCTTACGAGTTCTTCTATGACTTGTTTGTCATCGCTGCAGTAAATGTGAGCGTCGTTGGTTGTGTGGCCGCGGACACGAAGTAGTCCTAAAAGTGTTCCGCTGTCTTCGTGTCTGTAAACCGTTCCAAACTCGGCGTATCTAATTGGAAACTCCTTGTATGATCGCGTTTTGAATTGGTATATCATGTGCATGTGGGGGCAGTTCATTGGCCTGACGTAATATCTTTGGCCCTCGTATTCCATTGGGGGGAACATGTCGGCTGCGTAATAAGGCAAATGACCCGATTTTATATAAAGTCCTTCTTTAGTAATATGGGGTGTTACTACTCGTTGGTAGCCATAGTCGGCCTCGACTTTTTTACCGAATTTTTCTACTTCTTCCCGGATTATAGTTCCATTGGGTAGCCATAAAATGAGCCCTGGGCCGACTTCCTCGGAAATTGTAAAAAGTTCTAATTCTTTTCCAAGTTTTCTGTTATCTCTTTTTTTAGCTTCTTCCTGTTGCCAGATGTAATGGTCTAATTCCTTTTTAGTCGGCCAACAGGTGCCGTAAATACGGGTCAGCATTTTATTTTTTTCACTTCCCCGCCAGTAAGCTCCGGCAATTGAAAGTAGTTTAAAATGCTGCATTTCCTTAGCTGGATTTTCCACATGCCCCATTTTGCAAAGGTCTAGGAAATTTCCTGGATCATTTGTTAACAACTTTTTCCCTCCTTTTGCAAACTCTTCCGCTAACTCAATCTTATAGGGGTTTTCCTTAAATAGTTCTTTTGCCTCGGCTAATGAAACCTCATTAAATGTAAAGTGTGTCCAGGTTGGGAGAATCCGTCTCATTTTTTCTTCAATTTTTGGAAAATCTGCTTCGTTGATTTTTACGGTGCCAAAATCAAAGTCCTGATAAAAACCGTTTTCAATAGATGGCCCGATGGCATTATTAGTTCCAGGCCACAAGTCTTTCACTGCTTTGGCCAGAAGGTGTGCGCAGCTGTGGCCTAAGTTGTTTAGATATTTTTGATCACCCATACTTATATAATACTAAAAAACCTCCCTTGTGAGGAGGTGAAAATAAAACCACTCTTCTACCTCCCTAAAGGGCTACAGTAGTTGTGGTGGTTACTAAATTCATGTTAGCTGTTTGTATAATATTGCTGTCATTTTCATTTGTCAAATCAAAACGGCAGGTCGCTTTGTGTCGGGTGGGTAAGATGCTCACCCAAGTGTCTGTAGCGGCACCACCCGCAATTTGGATTTTCATTGGGTGTTGGCCCATTCAATAAGGAATTAACCTCATAGATAAAAGAGAGAAAGGAGTCTTTGTGGATACTGACTTCGAGCCACTTTGGCGGAAATTCAACAACCACTTTGCCATCATTAAACACTGTTTTATCCGGGTACATAACAATGAGCCCTAGTTTGGTAATGTTTTTGATGTCTCCCTTTTGCGGATGCTCAAAAGCGTAGTGGTATGCTTGGAGCTGAGTTTGATATTTGGCAATCTTTTCCTCGCTCGGCTGACTGATTTTAAAATCGACTATTAAATATGTTCCATCCGGCTGACGGACTAAAAGATCGTATTTGCCTTTGATAAAAAGTTGAGTATTTGGTACAAGCTGGGACTCAACAAAACCTTCTTGGCTTTCGACGATGCCTGATGGTAAAACTGACGACAGTTTTCGCAGATCTTTGCCAATAAGTGCTCCTTGGATGCGTGTGTTAAGGGCGGTAAAGACTGCCGGAAAAGGTGAGAACGGTCTTTGAATTCCCTGTTTTATTTTAAGATAATAGCAAAGCTTGCATTCTTCGTATAAATAAGCAAAGTCGCTTGGCGAGAGTTTAAACATACTATATACAGTTCTATTTTCCTTTCTTGTAATTTTTGCCGATTAGGTGGGTAATGTTTTTTGCATTCCCTTTGATGTGATTATATTTCAACTCTACCTAAAAGTCGAAATTAAAATCAAAGTAAGTGATATGAAGAGCTGAGGAAAATTATTCCAACATATCGGAGGTAACCAACAGGGCTACTTCTAAAAGTTTAATCGCTTGAGTTTTATCCCCCAAAATCTCTGTGACAACTCTTCCCAGCCCTACATTCTGATCGTGAGCCGTAATCTCACCGGTAAGTTCTCTAATCGCCTGAGAGTAGACAGTAGCAGTGACATCTTTGGCTCGCCCCTGATCGCCAAGTTTGTGCAGTTCATCTAGATCTAAGTTGGGGTAATCGGACCCACACCAAGTTATGCCCTGATTATAAACTACCCTATTCACTTCAAGGTAAGCGTGCCGGTCGTCTCCAATACAAACATCCCAAATTCTTGGCATTACCTCTGTGCGGCTATTTATAAAAATCACAAAGGAAGCAGTCAACGCATTTTGAAAACAAGCTAGGCCTTCTTTAGCCAGTACAAGCTCGCCATACTTCCCGACTAAGCTAGCCACTTCTTTTAGTTCCGCAAGAGCCATAATTAGACTGTTGTATTATAGTGTAGAATCTATTAAAAACTGAAGAATTATAGGTCAATTTGTAAACTTTGCGGGAGATAATTTCCTCTTTGTAAAAATCAATAAAGTTAGTATCCCAAAAGTGTACGCGAGCCCTGATAAACAAATTTTTCCGAACGGAATGCCTTTAGATAAAGCCAGCATAAAACCGCTTATGTAGGTAGGTAATGTCAAAAAGTAAGCAATACGGATTTTATTAAAGGAAGGAAAAAACGCAGTGTATGTTGTAAAGAGTATGCTAGTGGTCGCGGCGAGGATGTGAATAAGCAACATAATAAATGTTAACTTTTTAAGTTCTCTTGGTCAAATGTGGTGAATAAATACTGGAAACAAATGATGATCTCGAGTGTTTTTTGTTTAGGCGTGAATAAACATGTAACTTTGTGTTTTTTCTAAACGCCTTTGTGCAAGAATATTTTTGTCCGATGATATTCCAGATAACTCTCTCTGCCCCATACGGGTAAGTTTTTAATGTACTGGTTTGGTCTCAAACCCAGCCTCTCAACATTTTGTAAAGAAAACGTTGGCGAAATAATAAGCAATCGATCATTCGTAAACGAGATTATTCCGCGGTCGAACAACCTGTCTATTGTCGGGCTAAAGAGGAAGCCGTTATAGAGATCAAGCCTCTCTAGATTGGTAGCCATAGTCCAAGGTTTGATATGGCTTGCTGTAAGAACACGCTCATCATCTATATTGGTCACAGGACATTTTATTAGTGCTAATAACAATCTTTTCCTGAAAGCGTTTTGGCCAACCCGAATTGCCGTCAAAATATCTTTTGAGGTAACGGCATCTTTCGGATGTAGCAAAAGTTTTCTCTCATCATAATCTACCAACGAGTATGTACTCTCGTCTACTTTTTTAAAATTTCGTTGATTTTTTATCTCGCGGTATAAAACACCTCGAATTCCAGCTTGCCACTCCATCGATGCCTTTGCCATAGGGTAATATCTCTCAATTTCGTTATAGATTATTTCCCAAGTAGCAATTCCACCGTTATCTTCAAGAACTTTTTTAATGGCCTCTACTTTTGTCACCCTACTTTTAAAATTGTTAAATATGTATAATCTCTATTGATACAGCCAGATCCATAACCCGCTTTAAACGCGCTAAGCGCCATGCTAGCGAAAATGTAATTAGTATAGGTATAACCAAGCGTGTAAGTTTGGTCATGATTTCTTCTTTTAGCTTTAATTATCCACATTAGTTTTTATGGTTTTTTCTTTATCAATCTTCGCCATAAATTAAGTCAATTGATTATAACATCAGAGAAGTTAGTGTGTAATATGCGATTGGCCTTCAAAATCTAAGTATGCGAGAATGTATTGAAATTATTTAACCTTACTCAACCACCTCGCAAAGGGGTACCAGATGAAGTCTTAGGGCTTGTAGTTACAGCTCTGTGTGTTTTGTGTGGTGGCTGCGGGATTTACTTACCGGATATTTTTTTGGCAGCTTTTTTGAGTTTCCGCTCAGCAGCTTTAATCAAATCTATTCCCAATTTGTCCGATATTTGAGTCAAATATATGAGGACGTCGGCAAGCTCATCGGATATATCTTCACGGTGCGACTTGGCTCGCTCACCCATTTCTTTGTCATTTTTCCACTGAAAGTGCTCCAGCACTTCACCGGCTTCAAGGGCCAAAGAAATTGCCAAGTCCTTGCAGTTATGGAACTGGCCGCTGGAATAAAGTGGCATTCAGTTTCAATACCACGATGACTGGGCTCTCCGCTAAGCGTGTAGCTAAAAGATTCAACTAAAGCGATCACCTCAGAGGAACTCTAACCTTAATTGCGACTTTTGTTTTGTGCTCTGCGGATGGCTTCCTCACTCATGCCGAAGTGGTGGCAGATTTCGTGATAAAGCGTGTCTTTGATTAGTTTTGCCAGGTGTGCTTGGGAGCGAGTAAGCGAAAGTAAAGGTGTACGAAACAAAGTAACCTTATCCGGTAAATTACCGCCTATGCCGTAATGCCCGCGCTTGATTTGCGGCGTGCCTTCGTAAAGCCCAAGAAGGATTTTGTTTTCGCGCCTCAAGTTAAACTTTGTGACTTGTTCGACCGACGGCAAGTCTTCGGTAAAGACCTCAACGTTATCAAGCTTTGAGCGGAATTCCTCCGGTAACTCGTCGTAGGCCTGTTTGACAATTTTTTCAAACTTCTCTTGCATGGCTTAGATCTAAAGTAGTATACATTACCATATGGCTGAAGAAGGCCCAAGTGATCCTGAAGGCAAAGGCTAGTGCTTAGAGTCGAAGGCAATAATGGGAGAAAAGTTTACATTTTCTAGCAATTCGTCAAGATTGTCATTTTGCTGTAAACCCAAATAACTGTTGAAGATATATCTTGTAACTTTGCCGATTAGAAATGCTTCTTGGACTTCTTCTTTGGTCAATGGTTCGCCGCTGGACTTGCGTTTACTTAAGTGGTGAGCAAGGTTTCTGACTCGGGCAGTAAACATGTCGTAGCGATCACCAAATATTTTTGTTGCAATATCTATTAGCGGATCAAAATGCCTGTCTCTTTCCAAAATCTGTCCGACTAAAAAACTCCTGGCCTGGCCTACTAGTTTGCCAGATTTATTAACCCTGTAAGGATTGAAATAATCATCACGCCTTTTTAGTTCGCCAGCGATTCTGTCCGGTGGTGCTGATCGTGCTTGGTTTGTTTTATTGATAAATAGGCTTTGAATTTCAGGAAAATCTTCAAAGTCGCTTTTTTGGAGCCCTCTTTTAAACAGTTCTGGCTTGTCAATTAGTGGCTCAAGTAGCAATGTTCTGTTAATGCTGTCGACCTCCTGTCGAATCAGAGGCTCCAAACTTTTAGTTTCTTGCGCACTTTCTGGCATGTTAGTAATTATAGTTTATACTCTTTGATCAACTTTTTTTCGCTGCCGCGGTTGACGTAGGCTTTGACTTCGACGAAGTCTTCGATTTTTGAACCTTTGAGTTTGCTCTTGAGCAGTTCATCGATTTGGAATATCCCCGCGGAGTTATTCATTGTGATAGTTATTTGTATCGGCTTAGCCGTACCTTCTCTAATTTCTATTTTGTCAATCGCTGCGGCAGAAACCGAGTGAATATCTATTTTCCCGTCTTCGTAAGGGATTCTCGACCTGCCCTCAGACATATCCAAGGCATCGGCGACACGGACAATTCCGGCTTCAAACGTATATGGTACGCCGTTTTTTCTGTGGGCAATAATCGCGTGTAAAACTTCGGAAGTAACAATGGTTCTCTCGTCTGTTGGCAGAAAATCAAGCACTTGGTGCAAGAGATTATTTGCAATAATCAAGCTAAATTCTTCGTGGCCCTCGCGGCAAATTGTCATTCCAAGGTCATGAAAAATACTTGCCAAAAATATAATAACCTCGCAATGGTCGTTTGTAAGGCCAAAGTCTGTAACCGCTGACATTTTTATACCATATTTACTTATAATTCTGCACAAACGAAGGGCAATGTTAGCAACGATTTGAAAGTGAACAGGGCCATGGTCACTCATGCCGAGTCTGTCGATGGCGTTGACGTTAATTACCTTCCACAGGGCATAAATTTCCTTGTTTCGGTTGATGTTTTCCAGAGTTTTAGACAGCAATTTATTATTATTTGTGGGGACTTTAATGATGATCTGTTTGGTTTCAAAACTTTTCATAATTTTATTTGTAAATTCCAAAATCGCCTGTAGAGTGACTTCTTTCTGGCAAGTAACTCTCTGTGCGAGCCGATCTCAACGATCTTGCCGTTGTCCATGACTATTATCTTGTCGGCTTTCATGACAGTTGACAGGCGGTGCGCGATAATAATTGTCGTCTTGTTTGCCGTCACCCGCCAGATAGCATCTTGGATGAGCCTTTCCGATTCGCTGTCCAGCTGGCTCGTCGCCTCGTCGAAAATAATTATTTCAGGATCGGCAAGAATCATTCTGGCAATTGCCAATCTTTGCTTTTGACCACCAGAAAGTTTTACTCCTCGCTCTCCTACTTGTGTCTCGTATTTTTTGGGGAGGGTTTCGATAAACTCGGCGATATTTGCCATCCTGGCAGCGGAAACTATTTCCTTTAACGATGCTCTGGGTCTTCCGTAGCTTATATTATATTTTATCGAATGATTAAATAAAATAGGCTCTTGTGGGACAACGCCGATAAATGAGCGCAGGCGCGACTTGGACAAATTTTTAATATTAATGTCGTCTATTGTTATTTTCCCTCGGCTAACGTCGTAAAATCGCATTAATAGCTTTACAAGTGTGGTTTTGCCGCTTCCGGAGCGGCCGACCAAGGCAACCGTTTGGCCTTCGCGGATTTTCAGGTTGACATTTTTCAAGGCTTCCCTGGTATTTTTTTCATAGGCAAAGTAAACACCGCTAAATTCGATTTCGCCTTTGATTATGGTGAGTTTTTTTTCATTGACGGGATCTTTTATTTGAACTTCATTGTCTAAAATACCGAAATATTTTTGGATGTCTGTGTAACTTTTTGCAATTTCGCGAAAGCCCCATATTAGATCCCAGACCTTGGCGTGAAAGCTTTCAATGAATGCAACAACCAGGACAAAATCTCCGACTCCGAGTTTAGACCCGGAAACCAAGATAAGTGCCAGCGCAATTCCTGCTAAAATGCTGATATTTACAAAAGAGCCTATCGTAATATCAAAAACTCTGTATGAAAAAAGATAATTAAAATTTTTACTGAGCCAAATTCTAAATTCATTTTTGAGCCTGTGGTATTCCCAAGCCTCATTCGAGAATAGTTTGACAGTTTCGTAACCGATCATGTTGTCTACTATTATTGCCGATACTTTGTCTTCTTCGGTGTTTGCGGCATTCCTCAGTTTTATGTGGTAGGTGATCCAAATCTTCGCTGCGATGATGGTTACCAGAAATGAAATGACAGAAGTTACGGTTATGAGTAAGTTAAGCCTTGAAAAAAAATAAAGCATGACTACAAAACTCACAAGAATATTTAAGATCTTGTAATGCAGTTGGTGAGAAAGATTCCAAAAGGCTCCGTCCCCTCTTTTAAAAACCGAGATTAAGCTGCCTGTGCTTTTCCTGACATGGAAAGCAAAATCTAAATCCTGAATATGTTTGAATATCGCGGTTCTGGCGTTTGCGGATGACGGTAATGCCAGATGGATATCGCCGACGTAAAAAGAAAGGGTGTGTATTATAAGGTCAATGACTCTAACGAATATATAAATAACGAGCAATAATAATAGTTTGTTAAATTGCTGGAGGGAAATTGAATCGACAAATAATTTGTAAAAATACGGCGTCAGACTTCCAAGAATTGCGGAGGAAATTACCAAAAATATGAAAAATATAAACACTAACCTTCTAGAGGCGTAAAAATGATAAAAAGTTTTAAGCATTTTATACATGTTTTTAGACAACAAAAAACCCACTCGGGTCTTTTGGATAAACATAATTGTACACGAGTTTTACCGGAGAATAAAGACGGAGCGCATATAAAAGCTAGAGTCCCTGATTCTTGGCTTGGCGAGCTCGTTGAATAAGCTCGTCACGGAGTTGCTCGGCAGTTTCTCGGGATACTGCTGGCAATCGTCCTTCAGCGCCACCACCAGACATACCAAATCTTCCGACCGTTGCGCTCATTCCAGCCGTTTGGATGTTAAGGTCAGACAATCCAAGTATGCGAGCCAAGATACCGCGATAAATATCGACGTTCTGAATGCGGTCATAAGGAATGGTTACATACTTTTTATAAATAACTCCGAGCTCCTTACGAAAACCGGCATCAGTGAGTTCGTAACGATAGAAACGATAAGTGAGTTTTGCCCAAATGAAAGAAAAAACCAAAAAAGCCAGAAGGATTAACAACCCAATTTCCAGGGTCCCAGCCAATGAATCGGTTAATGCGGCTATAAATCCAAACACTATCCAAATCGCAATGAACAGAAACATAAAAACTGAATGAAGAAAAAATAACCACACAGCTTTAGGGTCAAGTTGTTGCATACCCGTTGAAGTGAATGAAGACTGTTGAGGAGGCAATGGAGGACTGGAAGATTGAACAGAATTGGTCGCATTGAGCACGTGGTTAATATCCGTTTCTTGCCACCCGGTTCCTAAAAGTTTGGTCCTTATTTCTTCTTTGTTTTTCCCTTGTCGTAGTTGTTGTCCGACATAATCGGACAGTTGTTGGTTGGCCATAAATTTTTGATTACACCAAGTACCTCTTGCTTGCAATTTTCTCTCTTGTGGACCCAGGGAGAATCGAACTCCCGTTCCATGACTGCCAGCCATGTGTCCTGCCATTGAACGACGGGCCCAGAAATAAAATTTGTGGTCGGTGCAGGGCTCGAACCCGCGACCTCATACACGTCAAGTATGCGCTCTGGCCAACTGAGCTAACCGACCAGTAATGGAATTCTACAAGATAATGAAGGCTTAAGCAATTGACTCTAGCCGGCAGAACGCTGCGAGTAATGTTCACCCGAAAGGAAAAACTTGCTGCCTTGGGATTTATACAGCCCCCAGAAATTTTTCTTTTGGGCACGTTTGTTGGTAGCGTGCAGCCATATGGCCGCTTTTTCAATTTTCTTTCTGAAACTTTTTAGAAACTCGATTAATTTCTCGAAAAAGATTAAGTGATATACACCGGGCTCGACCGGTGCTTGGATAGCGGCTACCCGCAGTTCCTTGGCTAGACCTTCGGTGGTTGCAGTCAAAGTTTCTACCTCTTGCTTTAGTACATAAAGCTGCATCTGCAGTTCCTTGCCCTTTTTTTCAAGTAGAAGTCTTTCTTCTTCAACTAAAGTTTTTTCGATTCTTACTTGACTGACAAGCTTCTCTTTGGCCTCCCGATTGCCTGTCATTACTTCGGAAAATTCGAGAGCCTCGCCTGGAGATATTTCACCGGAGTACTTTTTACCGTAACCTCCGCCGAAAACCTGGTTTACAAAATCATTGGACATACCCCCAAGCAAATCATTTTTAAAAGAATCCACACTGGAACCACCAATGTCTTTGAGGCTTTCCAAAACATTAGCTCGCCTGATCGCCTTTTTGTCGCTGAGTTTATTTTGGCTATTCATGGTTTGATAAAACACATCCTATAGCATACAACAGTTGGGAGGATTTTACAACAGGGAGGTTAAAATATCAAGTGCCTTTCGCTTTTTGAGAGCCTGTTTGACAATCGGTAGTTGGTTTTCATTTGGATCAGAAGTGCTATTTGGGTTAGCTGCTTTAAAGTAGCTAACCGCTTCGGTGTCTTCAATCTTTATATTTTCTTTTGAAGAAATTCCACTCAATACAAAATCAAGAATAAGCGAGCCTCTGACTTGCTCTTCGTATTCTTTGCGCAGTGTTTCGGGCGTTTTGCCCGTCGATTGTAGATAAGACTCAAGGGTAAGCCCAAGTTTCTCGAGTCTAGAGAGTAAATTTGCCAATTTCAAGTCTACTTCCGCGCTGACCAATACTTTTGGAAGAAGCGTGTTTTTGAATTTTTCAATAAGGATTCGAATGATTTCTCCGTCTTTTTGTTCCCTAGTGGGCTGGTCAGTCGAGATGCGTTTGTTTCTTTTGATTAGTTCTCTATAGTCTCCAAGATCTATTTCGGGAACCTCGCAGGTAACAGCTTTTACCTCGATAACGCTTTCTTTTTTGGCTGAAATTTCAAATTTTGGATACATTATTATGTTTAGCTTGTTTTCCTTTACTGCTTCGGAAAATGCTTTCGGTAAAATTGAAGAAAGCGCCATGTTGAGAAGTTTATCCTCGGAGATATTTTTCCGGACCAGATGTTTTGGCGCCATGCCTTTTCTAAAGCCTGCGACTTCGGTATGTTTTGCCTCTTGCTCCAAGACCTTTTCAATTTCATCTTCGACAAGACCGATAGGCACACTAAGGCTGACCAGGACGCTTTTATCAGCTTCGCGTGCAATAGTTGAGGTAATTGTAGGTATAGTTGCCGAGTTGTTGGTTACCATAGGTTAGCCTTTGTGTTGAATTTTAAATCTTGAAGGATTGAACTTCGCCGAAGGTGGCTTGCCCCCGCCGCTAAATTTGCTGCCTCTAAAAAAGTCTGCCGTGCGAAAGCCCAATTTCGGCCCAGACTTTTTCTTGATGTATTTTTTCATTTGGAAGTATTATAGCTCATTTTTTCTCTTCCCCCAACTTATGAAGGAACCAGGAAATAAAAAACAGCGCAATTGAGGCTACGACAGCGGAGGCAAAATTTGTAATTACAAAACCGTCTACTATGCTTGCAGCCAGATACAAAAGCGAAACATTAATTAAGAAGGCAAATACTCCAAAAGTCAAAATAGTTACCGGCAAAGCCAGAATTTGCAAAATTGGCCTCAAAAAGGTGTTTATCACACCTATAATCACAGCGGCGACAACCGCACTCCATAAGTCTCTAATTATGACACCCGGCACTATAGAAGCGACAATATAAAGCGCAAAGACGTTAGTGGCAAGCTTAATGAGCAATTTCATAGTTTTTTTATCATCTCATAAGCGAACGGAAAAATTCAAGATCGGCTTGGATCGCGGCGTTCCAGTCTGGATTCATATTATGGTCAGCATCTAAGTATTTAAAGTAAGTCACTTGTTTACCTAGCTTAGTTAGAGTTGAAGCCAGAGCGGTTGTCCATGCAATTGGAACAGCTGCATCGGCTCCGCCTTGGTGTAATTGTATCGGCGCTCCGATTTTGCCCAAATAGGGTTGAATTGAAAAAAGATCAGCCGTATGATATTCCTCAAAGCGCGCCAACTCGCTGCGTATGAATTTACCGCCGTCGGCCGACTCATCTGTGTAGTAAAGCACTGAATACGGGAAAGCTTTGCTTACGGGTGCCCATAGACTGGTAGGAATGTATTGGCCTGTTGCTTCAAGTGTAACAAGCGCTATGTAACCGCCGTTTGAATGGGCCCAAATGAATAAGTTTGTTTTATCCCAAGATGGGATAGAATCAAGCGACGCTAATAGGTCCAAGGTGGTTGTGTAAGTTTCAAACCTGGCTTTAAAAATATTTGCGTCCTGCTCGTTGGAAGCTCCGTAACCCAGGTAATCCGGTGCAACGGTGATAAAGCCATTGGAAGCTAAAAATTCTCCGACTCGCCGCGTGCCTACGCCTGTTTCGTAGAGTGCTTGGTCAACATAACCCCTGATAAGAATAACCAAAGGAAACCTGCGGTCACCTTTTGGAACATTTAGCAGTCCTGTGATTTTTCTGGCCTTGGCGCTTTGATCAAAAGTCAAAAAATTGACCAAAAAGCCTGTGAAATCTTGATTAGCAGTAATTTCCCTTTCAATACTAATTTCACTTTCGGCTCTTTGTCGTTTGCTAAGGTTTTCAATGGTAAAGCTGTTTAAGTCCGGATAGGACCTGATTTTTACCGGTTTAACCAGATCAAGAAGTAAAGCCGTTTTTCCAAGGCTGCCTGCAAATAAACCCAGGACGGCACAAAGGCTGCACAGCGATAGCATCAGCAAGATGTGTTTTATACGCGGCATGTCTTGTAAAATTATATTAACTTTTGGAGGTTTTGGAAAATGGTGTAAACGGAAAAGCCTCCGTAGAACAGGAATGCCAAGCCGACGGCGATCAGCCTAAATGGAGAAGGGCGAAGTGGTTTGCTCAAAATGGATGAGTTGAGTAGCAAAAGCATTCCGGAGTAGATAAACATCGAAAATGCGTTCATTACGGCACCAATGACAATCAACCCGAGCGGTTCGGTGAATCCTGCAGCAAAGATTGCTATTCCTGCAAATATTTGAACCCAGAGAAAGATATAAAAGTATTTGGGCAGACTGGTTATTTGAAACTTTTCCCGGTTTGCTATGACCAAATTTTCGCTTGCTATTCTGCTGTTACTTCCGAAAACTGCAAATTGGGTCCCGAAAAGCATTACACCGGCCATTACCAAGAAGATAGTACCCAAAAAAGGAAATGTTTGCCTGGCAATTGCAGCGGCTTCGTGGATTAAAAAGTTGATACCGGTTTCCACACCCGGGTCGGCGAAAACTGTCGAAAAAGCTAAAAGCGAAAGCAGGACCATAGTGAAAGCGCCTGTAAGCCAGAAGAGTAAAGCGTGCTCGATATTTATCCTTTTCCACCAAGTATTGAATCGATCGACGTTATCTTTGTTTACGTTAAACGTTGTGCCTTCAAGTTTTATGTCTTCCGAATTACCCCTAAGAATATTGGTGATTCTGCCTGAAAACTTACCCATGCCATAGCCTTTTTCTTTGACATAGAACGATTGGGCCAAGTTCAGATTGCCGCCTGCACCTGCGTAAGCCAGAGCACCCAAAAAGGTCGCAAAAGGAAGACCAACGGGCAAAAACCAAAAACCGTCTCCTTTGCCCACGACGCCTACCGCCAGGGCTTGCCAGTCCGGGCCTTTGGCCAAAAACAAAGTGACAATAAATATAAAAGGTACTCCGACAAGTATTATTGTTTTTTGAATGGACTCCTGGGTTTTGTAGACTACACGGCCTAGGCTAAACAAAATGCCGATAATGATTAGGAGTGCTATGCCTACGTATTTGGAATACCCGATATTTAGAGCAGCAGCCAGTACGGTAGCCGATGAAGCAATAATTCCCGGCCACATCCAGGGAATGAGTGTTGTCGAGATGAACCAAACTGGGGCAAACCTGCCGAATTTTCTGGCTAAGCCCACAAAGATACTTTCTCCGGTCGCCAAGGTGTAGCGCTCAATTTCCATGTTTATGAAAAATTGGAAAGTGATCCCTAAGATTGCTGCCCAAATTATACCCAGGCCGAAGTTTGAAGATAAATAAGGCCACAGCACAAGTTCCCCGCTACCGAGGCCCATCCCTAAGATGATAAATGACGGACCTATGAGTTTACTAAGAGGCAAAGGCTTGGGGAAAGCCTTTTTTTCCTGCTTGTTAAAATTCATTCTCTTATTGGCAAGTTAATTACATGAAATCCTAGGGATACGAAATTTCAAAAACCAAACTGTTTTAGCTTCGTGGGTAACAGTGCAGAGAGTAGTCCTCCCAGGGAAAGCAAATCTCGCAATCACAAACCCTTCTGGAGTGGGTTCGGGTGTAGCTGTTGGGCTTGGTGACGGTTCAATTGTGGGTGTGGGTGTTGCAATGGGTGTAGGGCTCTCTTCGGGCGATTCGGTGGGTGAGGCAGCCGGTGTTCCACTTGGCGTGGCACAGTTCGGCGTTTCTGTAGCGGAACTTGAATTCTGCGGATCGGAAACTTCGCGGAGGACAAAATCACCGGAGTTGTCATCGGTGTCTTCGGCGTTGCCATTTAGTAAATCCACTGTCAGCATACTTTCGTCGGTGGAAAGCGGACAGGCTTTTCTTTCAACGCTGCTGTTTGCCTCCGGGTTTTGGTCAAAAACTGCCGTTTCAAAGCCGTCAGGATTATTTCCAAAACCAACTTTATCCACAGGAGCATTAGTATTGTCGTATAAAAGAACGGCGTAGTTACTTGTCAGAGCATTACTTGGAGCCGAGTATGGAACGTCAAGCGAAGTAGCACCATTGTAACCTGTTTCGTGGCCTATCAGAAAATAGCCATGCGCCGGCACGGTCCCATTAAGTTCACTTACCAGATTCGCTTCTGTTCCCGCACCATTTTTTCTCGTTAGTAGCCAACTTTCCATTACTATATCGGTGTCGGTCGGGTTATATAACTCGACGAACTCATCGCTTGCGGGTACACCCCCGTCTCCGGATATTTGCACTTCGGAAATGACAAGATGACTAGCAACCGCTGAGCGGGCTTGTAAAGGGAATTTATAGAGAAGAAAAGTGAAAAGAAAAAGGGTTAGAAAAAGTTTCAATAAGCCTTTGTAAGTAGTTGGCATGTAATTCATTTAGAAATAAATAAAAATCTTTGTCAATAGTTAAAAAATTACTTCTTGACTTCGTGTTTTCTTTGGGTTTATAACTAATTAGTGAACCAAAGAATAGCCGAATCAGTATCTGTCAGTTTAGTTTTTGATCACCTTGTAAATAAGGTTTTCCCCAGATTTCTTATCTGGAATAATCGAACCTATCCCGTTAGTGAAGTTGGCTTGCACCACACCTACCGCATGGGTCGTACTCTTTATCACGTTTTCTCGGTGACTAGCAAAACTTTATTTTTTCGGCTTGTTTTAAATACTGATAATCTTCACTGGAAACTTGAGGAGGTATCCGATGGATTACCAGACTGAATTAGGTTTTAATCCGATCCTACCTGCCGTGATGCATATTGATCTTAATTCTTGCTTTGCGAGTATCGAGCAACAGGCGAACCCACTTCTTCGAGGCAAACCTGTCGCTGTGGCTGCTTACAGAAGCCCGAATGGTTGTATTCTGGCTGCTTCTGTTGAGGCTAAAAAAATGGGAGTAAAAACAGGTATGAAAGTCAAGGAAGGTAAATTTCTTTGTCCGGGACTGTTTGTGTTGGAGAGCGACCCCTGGAAGTATAGAAATGTGCATTTGGCTTTGCGAAAAATAGTTTCAGGCTATACGGATGATTTTTCTCCCAAATCGATTGACGAGTTTGTTTTGGCTATGGCCGGTACGGTTCACCTTTTTGGGGGCAACATGACATTTGTAGCACAGGAGATTAAAAGAAGAATAAAGGTTGAGGTCGGTGACTGGTTAACTGTTTCGATAGGTATCGCGCCGAACAGATTTTTGGCAAAAGTTGCTTCCAATTTATATAAACCCGACGGTTTGACCGAAATAACCAAAAGAAATTTTCTGGAAATTTACCAAAAACTTAAATTAGTGGATCTGCCTTACATAAAATTAAGGAATGCAATCAGGCTTTCCTTTGTAGGAATAGCAACGGTGGAAGAATTTTACATGTCCCCTATTTGGAAATTACAAGCTGCTTTTAAATCGGTCAATGGTTACTATTGGTATCTAAGACTTCGGGGTTGGGAGATCGACGATGTCGAGTTTGGAAGGAAAACTTACGGCAACTCTTACGCTTTACCCAACCCCCTGACCACTTTAGATGAAATTGCTCCTGTTCTTTCAAAATTAGTTGAAAAAACAGGATTTAGATTGAGAAAAGCAAATCTTACAACCAGTGGAGTACATATTGCCATTTACTACCGCGATGGTTATTTCTGGCACAGAGGTGTGACTTTCCAGCAGAGCCTATTCGATTCGAGAGACATTTTTAAAAAAGCTTTATTCATCGCCGGCCTTTCACCATATAAAAAACCTATCAGAAATATATTTATTTCTTGCTTTAATTTAAAAAAGAAAGATTTTTTACAGCTAAATATATTTGAGGATTTGCAAAAAAGAGAGAGGCTTGTTAGTTCAATTGATGAAACTAATAAATCTTGGGGCGATTTCGTTTTAACGCCTGCAAGGATGCTTTATTTGGATAAAGTAGCAGTACCGGATAGAATCGCTTTCGGAGGAGTCAAGGAGCTGGAGGAATTCACCTTACAAAAGTAACATCATCACCTATTTTAAAGCCGTACATATCCGATAATCCGGAGTTGATTTCAAAGACGTAATCTACTGGTTTGCCCGATGAGTATAAAGTCAACGCTTCGTTAGGAGTTTCTGATTGGGGTTGAGGCGCATTTTTATTTATACTGACAATTTTATTATTATCGATCCAAATGATGTCAATTGGGAACTTCATGTTTTTCATCCAAAAAGTTGCATTGACATCCTGCTCTTTAAAATCAAAAAGCATGCCGGTATCTAGAGGCAAAGCATCGTAAATAGCTAAACCATTTTGGCGGCTTTCGTCTGTGTTTGCGATGAGTAAATTAAATTCAACGGAATTGATTGTCAACAGACTTTGTTTATTGGATGGCGTTTTAATCCTTAATATTAGAAGTAGGATAATTGCGGCAAGACTGATTGTTACGACAAGATACTTTCTATTCACTTAAAGTGCCGAGGAGAGGATTTGAACCTCCACAGCCTTGCGGCCACAGGATCCTAAATCCTGCGCGTCTGCCAGTTCCGCCACCTCGGCAATAGTTTAATTATATAGCATACAATTAAAAACCCCGACTTTAAAGTCGGGGTCGTATAAATCTTGACGCTTTCACGCAAAAAACGGATTGCCTCAAAACCTGGAGAAATTATATACCTATAATATAATAATGTCAACAGTCAATTTATTTAATTAAATTATCCTATAAGCATTACTTCTATTAATTAAACTCTAAATTTTTTTAGCTAGGATAAAAATTGAGGGGCCGAAATTGACTTTGGCAAACGGTTTTTGTATTTTCTTCTCGATACTTAAAAGAGTTTCTTCGGCTAAGTGGTTTTTAATGAGACTGTTTCGCAAATTTGATACAGAAAGTTTGTCTACAACCCTAAAATTATTTTGTTCCAATTTTCGAATAATTACATCCGGATGGTGATTCAAAAAAGCTATTGCATTTTTCTTTTTAGAAATTTTGGATCTTCTGTCTATCGAAAAGATGTCCAATGGAAAAGTAAAATCCCCGTGTAAAAATTTAGTCAGCAATGCTTTCCAATGAGTTTTATTTGCAAATTCCAGTATCAAATATGCGTTTTTATTAGTAAGTTTAGCCAGTATTTCAAAGCATCTGTCAATGTCCCAGATATGATGCATCACTCTGACCATAACAATAACATCAAATTTGTTTCTAAATTTTTTTGCCAGCAAATTCTCTAGCGAGGAATGTACATATTTTATTTTCTTAAATCTGGCAAAGTCCTTTCTAGCCTTAGTCAAAAGTTTTATAGAAGGATCAATCAAGTATATTCTTTTAGCTCTTGGGTTATAGACATTAATCAGTCGGCCAAAGCCTCCACCAATATCCGCGAGTGTTTCTATTTCAGGAATCTGGCTGAGTAATCTTGTTAGAGCCAAAAGTTCACTTTTGTGTTCATAACTTCTGTTTTGCCAGTAAGCAGGATAATCGTAAGTATCGTAGGAACGTACACTCGCTCTCACTCCATCTCTTCCATAAATTTAGTGACGCCCTCAGCCCATGAGCCGTTGGACAAAGGCGTATATTTGGTCATTATCTGTTCTGGTGTAAATAGTCCCTTGTCAAGATACTCTGCACGAATTCCCACAGACACGGTCTCTAGTGCATCCATGTATGTGGCAAAACCTAAAGTGCCTCGGCTATGAATTCCCCAACCCCAGCAATTATGTGACCCAGGCGGTATCTTTTTGCAAAGGTTACTCTCCTGTTGGGCAATTGCAGTTGTTAATCTGAAATCCAAGCCATGTTTGTCTGCTATATCTATCATTTGATTTACAAACGGGACCAAAGGTGAATCATACCGTTGTAAATAGCGTGTCAGTATTTCAGGTCTTGCGTCTGAAATACCAAGCACGGGTGATATCGACTTCTTTTGCGACGGAAGGGAAGCAAATATCTTGGCTCCTTGATATGTGGAATTGTTTTTAGCTTGAGCATCTTCGTTTTCAGCCAGTACGGAAAGAGAGAAAAGACTAGTTCCTAAAACAACAGGTGTAAATATAAAAAAAACGCCAACAACTACTGCACTCTTGATGTTTAAGCGTGAGCCTAACATTAGTTATATTAGAGGATGACATAGCTGGAGTTCAAAATCAAGTTTGTGAAAGATGAGTAGGTTGCAAATCCATGTCCCCGGGCCGTAACTGGATCACCAGTTTTTGTTTCTAACGTGTGAGCCGCGGAGGATTCGGACCTCCAACCTTTTCCTTAAGAGGGAATTGCTCTACCATTGAGCTAGCGGCCCGCTGTGACCCGGGCGCGAATCGAACGCACAACCTACTCCTTAGAAGGGAGTTGCTCTATCCAATTGAGCTACCGGGCCTCGTGAGCGGGATACGGGAGTCGAACCCGTTTCCCCACCTTGGAAGGGTGGTGTTGATCCAATCAACTAATCCCGCACAAGCCAAATTATACCATAGATTCGCAGTTTGAAGCTCAAAATTCACTGACTGAGAAGGGTTTTAACCTGTTCAACCGAAATAGGGAGATTTAGCTTTTGGCCGTTGAGATAAAAAGTGGGGGTCGAATTAATTCTTAATGTATTGCCTAGGGCAATATCTTTTTCCACTTTACTTTTAAGATCACCGCTGGCGTAATCCTCTTTAAATTTATCTGCATTCAGTTCTAAACTTCGGGCGTATTCTTCAAACAACGTTGATGGATCCCCTTTATTACTCCAATCATCCTGAAATTTAAAAAGCAAATCGTGCATTTCCCAGAACTTGGCCTGTTTTCCGGCAGCTTCGCTGGCAAGTGAGGCCGAAAAGGCATTTTTATGAATCGTAATCAACGGAAAATGTTTATAAATAAATTTAAGTTGATCACCTAATTGATCCTCGATTTGCTTCACAATAGGTTGGTAACTGGCACAGGCGGGGCACTGAAAATCACTAAATTCAAAAAGCGTGTTATTTGCTTCTAAGTTTCCTTTGATCCATTCACCGCCAGTGACAGTTAGTTTTTCTCCTGCGTTATCAACAGAATTACTTGTTGGTTTCAAAAAAGAATAAAAAATAAAACCAATGACAAAAAGTGCTATTAGATAAAAAGCGTATTTCATAATATTGGCAGAAAAAGATTTTTTAGTTTCATCAGTTTTTTTCATCTGACGAGCTAATTCGCGACGTTCTGTTTTGGAAAGGTTTTCAAAGGCTTCATCCGACATATGATTATTTTACAGTAACCTTAAGAGGTTTCAAGCACTAAGTTACTTGTCGGAGAGCCGGGATTCGAACCCGGGACCTCGCGGTCCCAAACCGCGCGCGCTACCAACTGCGCCACTCTCCGTTGTATTTAAATAATTGGCCAAGCTTTGCTTACCAACTGCGCCACTCCCCAAATGTGCTCTATTTACGAACAACTTCGAACTATTTTCAAACAGCAGGCTCGGGGCTAACACTCCTCGCCAAGCTCCGGCGCGGCTGACGCCGCGCCTCCGCTCTATTTTTTGCGCGCGATTTTTAACTTTTGCCCTCGCAAAAGTTATTTATAAGATTTACGGTTTCGTAACGATCCTTTGAGCAACTATTCCTTTAACTGGTATTCCTCCTTCAGGAATGACATCGCTACGTAAAGGTGATCCAGCTATACCGGTGATGGATCCATCCAGGGTCATGTATACATGTGCTTCTTCAGGTGCTGGAGGAGTATAAAAGATACCATATTCTACTACTTTGACTACTTGGGCATTATGGGGTCCATCTGCCGTATCAATAATGAACTTATCACCGACTTTTAATCCAGCGGCTGTTAATTTTTCACTCATGTTTTCACCCCCTTTCGCAATAGATAAAGAATTTCAAATTAATAAGTAGTATTTTACCAGATATTTATATCGTATTCCAAATAACACTTGATTTTCTATAATTACATCTGATACATTTTATGATGTGATCAAGATAACAGTTGGGTTTTTTAATGTCCTCATTGGACAAATCTCAACGGATTTGAGCACAACCAGTGAGTGCATTTGAGTTTTGTTCTTTAAAAATTTTCGCGCTTTTTCTTTTCCGCCTTCGGCGAAATTTCGAGCCGACTTTTTCGGAGGCGCGGCGTCAGCCGCGCCCGCCCTCGCGGCCAGCGCCGCAGAGGCTTCGGACAGGGAAAATTCGAGCCGGAGAAAAATAAGAAATAGAGAAAAAGCGCGAAAATTTAAAACAAAAACAAGGGAACGAAGAAATAAACTATGACCAAATATATTGCTTACTGCAGAAAATCGACTGACGAAAAGGATAAACAAATCATGTCTATCGAACAGCAAATTGAAGAATTAAAAGCATTTGCTCAAAGAGAGAATTTGGAAATTTCAGAGTTTCTGATCGAAGCAGAAACGGCCAAAGTTCCCGGACGACCGGTTTTCAATTCTCTTATTTCTCTAATTGAAAAAGGGTTAATCAACGGAATTATCAGTTGGCATCCGGATCGTTTGGCTAGAAATTCAGTTGACGGCGGGAAAATAATTTACTTAGTGGATACCGGGAAATTGCAAGCATTAAAATTTCCGTCTTTCTGGTTTGAAAATACACCGCAAGGCAAATTCATGCTTTCAATCGCCTTTGGCCAGTCAAAGTATTATGTGGATAATTTGAGCGAGAATGTAAAACGAGGTTTATATTTTAAACTTCGCCGTGGAGACTGGCCGTCTTACGCGCCGCTTGGCTACAAGAACGACAGAAATACAAGAAGTGTCATGGTTGACCCAAAAGCTGCGGGATTAGTGAATGAGTCGTTTAGAAAATTCGCCTCTGGCGAATTTTCCTCAATGAAAGACATCCGCGATCTGTTTTTCAAAAACGGGATAACTCGTAGAAATGGAAAGCCTTTACATTTCAACCAAATCCGGGAAATGCTCCAGAGAACTTTTTACTTTGGCCTTATGACCTATCATGGTGAAACTTACGAAGGAAAGCACAAGCCACTAATTACCAAAAAACTTTTTGATGAAGTGCAGAAAGTTTTGGAGAAGAAATATAACAGGAAACCGCAGAAACACGATTTTGCGTTTACTGGCTTTATCAAATGCAAAGAGTGTGATAGTTTCTTTACCGCCGAAAAACACAAAAAGTTTTATCCCAAAACCAGAGGCGAGGTTTGGTACACGTATTACCGGTGCGTGAAGAAAAAAGGCATTTGTTCACAGCCATATTTACGCGAGGAAGAAGTGGAAAACCAATTGAGAGATATTGTTAGCAGTGTTTCTCTTTCTGAAGTCTGGGCAAACAAGCTTTTGGAGATGGCGGAAAAAGACGGAGAGAAAGAAAAGGAGTTCGCCGTTGGCGAACTCCAAAAACTCTCCATTTCTCTTTCCGATCTTGAAAAGAAATTAGATAGACTTCTCGAAAGTTATTTGGAAGAAATCACTGACATTGAAAGTTACCAAAGGAAAAAAGACGAATTATTACAGACGAAGAAGGTTTTACAGGAAAAAATTACTGAAATTAAGACTAACGGTTCGAGTTGGCTCGAACCACTCAAGGAGTTCGTAAAAGAGGCCACTGATGCGGCCAAAATCGCGCGCGCAAAAAATAATTGCAAAGATCTGGCGTTCTTTGCAAAAAAAGTCGGCTCGAACTACTTCTTAAATAATAAACGGCTCGAATTTTTGCCTGTCCCACCGTACGATTTGCTCGCCGTGTCCGCCTCCACGGCGAGCCCAACCAGCGCCAGTCTCCAAATGTGCCGGGGATGGGACTCGAACCCATAAGGTCTATTCGACCACAGGATTTTAAGTCCTGCGCGTATACCGATTCCGCCACCCCGGCTGGATCAAACGATTATATCATTTTGAAGCTGCACTCATAAAGCCCATAAAGATTGGATGGGGGGTAAGTGGTCGGCTCAAATACTCCGGATGATATTGGGTGGCCACGAAGAAAGGGTGATCGACAAGCTCTACAGCTTCGACTAGAAGTCCGTCCGGCGACGAGCCGCTTATACTAAATCCATTTTCTTCAAATTTTGTTCTGAAAGTGTTATTAAATTCATATCTGTGCCTATGGCGCTCAAAAATTACGCTCGCGACTTTTGGTTTAATTCGTCTCGAAAAGGTAGAATTGGCGTCGTACCAAGGAGAACTAAGTGGCCCACCATATTTTTTGTAAAGATTTTCCAGTTTAGTATCTTTGTGAATTCTGCAAGGCCAGGCTCCAAGCCTAATTGTCCCGCCGTATTGTCGCAGAGCAAGGTAATTTTTCTGATCGGGCATAATATGAATGACAGGATGAGGTGTTTTGGGGTTTACTTCTTCCGAATTGGCGTTTTCCAAACACAGCACGTTTCGAGCATATTCAATTGTCGCCATTTGCATTCCAAAGCAAAGTCCTAAATAGGGTAGCTTATTTTCCCGCACGAACTTAATAGCAGCGATTTTCCCCTCCGTGCCCCTACTTCCCCACCCTTGCGGTACCACGACCCCGTTGTATTTTTTCAAAACATCAGTTCCGCTTTCTTCAATTTTTTCGCTGTCCAGCCAGTCAAATTCCAAGTTTATGCCCAATTTCCACGAGGCGTGGCGTAGTGCTTCAATGACTGAAACATAGGAATCGATAAGTGAGTAATCACCGGTTACAAAATACTTGCCGACGAGTGCAATCTTCACTGTTTTTGGCCACTTTTTAATTGCCCTACTTGTTACTTCAAGCCAGGAGTGCATCTGTTTGTGTTTGCCGTTTTTAAGTCCTAGGAGGTTCAAGCAAGTAGAGGCTAAATGGTGCTGGGGTTTATGAAACAAAAGAGGGACTTCGTATATGGTGTCCAAATTAGGTGCCAGAAAGACCCGGTCAGGTGAAACGTTACTATAAAGCGCCAGTTTATCGGCTCTTTTTTTATCCATCGGTTTTTCGCTTCGTGCGACAATAATGTCCGGTTGAATTCCCATACCGTTTAAAATATGTACGCTAGTCTGGGCCGGTTTGCTTTTGAGTTCACCAATGTGCACTAAATATGGCAAGTAAGTTACATGAACGTGGATGACGTCATGCGGCTTTTTGAGTTTCATAATTCTGGACGTCTCAAAAAAGATACCGTTTTTATACTCTCCGACCGTGCCGCCATATTCAACAATGACGATATCGGCGTTGTTGGCAGTCCCCGCCAATATAATTCTTCTGGTAATTTCGTCGGTAATGTGAGGGATGACGTCGACGGTTTCGCCGGCATATTCGAACGCTCGCTCGCGCCTTATTACTTCGCTATACACTTGGCCGGCAGTAATATAATTCTCCTTTTTAAGGTTTTCGTGGATAAAGCGTTCGTAGTGGCCCAAGTCCTCGTCCGTTTCCATCCCGTCATGGGTCACGAAGACTTCGCCGTGTTCCTGCGGCCGAAGCGTTCCCGCGTCGACATTAAAATACATATCAACTTTAGCAGGCGTAACTTTAAAGCCTCGGGATTTGAGAAGAAATGCGAGCGAAGCGGTCACAACACCTTTACCAAGGCCGGATACTACACCTCCGGAAACAAAAATAAACTTCATATCAAAGTTTTTTAAATAAACCATGTGGCATGCTTGGTGTCAAGAAGAAAAAAGGCGAAGACCTCACAGCAAGCGTAGCTAAACCAGGCAGATAGTAATTTCAAGTTTTTCTATTGTATTTCGTACTTAACTTCTTTTGGGAAAAGTATCAGGAACGGATAACCAACATAATTCCTTGTTATTTTTCCGCAACCAACTTTTTTAAGAAAATCAACCATTTCTCCGGTTACTTTCTCCGGATTTACTTTTTCGTCTTTACCTATGTATTCAACCTCTACAAAATTGCCAAGAGTTTTCACCGAATCAATAGCAACCTCATAAGCTTTGTATGTCCAGATTTTTCTCAATTTATCAACTATGACTATGGATTTAAAATTGAGGGCCGAAAAAATTTTTCTAATCTTGTCTATGCCCTCAATCTTAGTTTCAAATTCATCACAAAAATGGCTCTTCCTGTTTTCATCAAAATGCCAGTTTTTATAATTTAAGGAATATTTTCCGTCGGAATCGCGAAGTCGTAACCATTCTTTCACCGGTCTAGCTCTGAGAAAATCTCTGTGGGCTGAAGAAAAATATTCATCTACCTGGTGTTTGGCCGATTGAAAAGTTCCATTCTTCTCGAGAAACTCTATCAATGGTTTAGAATTTTCGACATTAACCTGAATTTCAATTTCAATATTTTTATGAGCCATAATTTTTCTTAGTAATTATGGTGCGCCCGGGAGGAATTGAACCTCCACCTAGTGGTCCGAAGCCACCAACTCTGTCCATTAAGCTACGGGCGCGAATATATTACCCGTTTGCTTATCAGCTATAATTATACATTATGGTGACCATTGATGAACAGATTAGCTCGATAGAGAAAGAGATTCGCGAGACGCCCTATCATAAGGCAACAGAACACCACATCGGCAAACTGCGAGCAAGGCTTTCAAAGCTCAAAGACAAACTGTATGAGAGCGCTGGCAAGGGCGGCAGTAGTGGCGGAGGATACGCCGTTAAAAAGCAGGGCGACGCAACAATAGTACTGGTTGGCCCTCCTTCAAGCGGCAAATCCACCTTGATAAACAAACTCACCAATGCACAATCAAAAGTGGCACCGTATGCATTTACAACAGTCACAGTTATTCCCGGAATGATGGAGTTTAGACATGCCAAAATTCAGATTCTTGACGTTCCGGGCCTAATTAAGGGATCTGGCCTCGGTAAAGGCCGCGGCAAAGAAGTGCTCTCAGTGATTAGGGGCGCGGATCTGGTCTTGATTCTAACCGACATCGATCGTTGGAAGGAAATTGACGTAATTGTCCATGAGTTGGAAGGTGCAGGAGTTAGATTGGACGAACAGCCACCAAAAATTGGCGTTGACAAGAAAGTAGCAGGCGGCCTAATAATTCACTCGAACATTAAACAAAATCTAAGTGCCGAAACGATAAAAAGTATTGCCCGAGAATTCAGGATTACCAATGCGCAAATAACTTTAAACGAAAAAGTAACTATCGACGGATTGGTAGACAAGTTTTCGGCTAACAGGGTATACAGAAAAACGTTATTACTGATTAATAAAACGGAAAATGTTGCCGCCAACCTCAAAAACCAAATAGCGGAAAAATATCCGTCTGCTTTATTTATTTCCTCAGAGTTTGATATAAATTTGGACATACTCAAAACCAAAATATGGAAGGCCTTGGAATTTGTAACGCTATATCTTGTTGGCCCACAACAGACGCCAAACATAGATAATTCCCTTGTGGTCAAAACCGGTTCCAGTTTGGCCGAAGTATTGGTTGCATTGGGTAGTGACAAAGCCCAAAATTACAAAAAGGCCAAAATATGGGGAACAGGGTCAAAATTTGACGGCCAAGAGGTGTCTGTTTCCACGCTTGTCAAAGAAGGTATGCAAGTGCGATTTTTTTAATCTAGATAACCAAGGCGACAGCCATCATGAGTAGCAATGCGCCCATACCAATTCCAAATAGTGTCGGAGCCGAAACACCCGAGTCCGGGCCGGCACCGGTACCGGGGATGAACGGACTCGGAGTTGCAGAACCGCTGGCAGTTGAAGACGTCGTAGGTGTAGCAGTAGAGGTGGCTTTTACAGTCGCCGTCGACTTTGGAGAAGAAGTAGGCGTACTCGCAGCACTAGTTGTGGGAGTTGCAGTTGCAGGGGGGGTCGTCGCTTGGCTGCCAGCTATTGTATAACTTGTCGAGCTGGTAGGAATCAAAAGAACATCCTCACCATTGCTTTTTCTGGTAATAATGCTTTTAGCTGAATCAAAAGTCAAAATAACGGGATTACTAACCGGAAGTGAATTGGCGGTAAGATTAAATGTCGCAAGTTGGATGTTAGTGGATGAAGAAAAACCGGCCACGCTTGTATTCACACAAGTGACGTCTATGTTTACTTTGTTACTCTCTGGTGTGACGTTTTTGACAGGGCAAGTCCAGTCACCTGTAGTCTGTAAAACAGGACTAATCTGAAGGTTTGAGGTAAGTACCTCTGGCAAATCCCCGGAGTAAGGATACATGAGTCTTACAGCAACTGCTTGAATCGCAACTCCTGAGGTATTAAAGGAAACAGTAACTGGAAAAGTTTCGCCTACATTTTTATTTGTTGTCTGGGGACTAAGCGTAACGGTTGCCTCGCCGCCAGGCACGGAAGCTTCCCGCCTGATGTCTTGTTGCTGGGAAACGATATAAACACCTACGGGAATGCTTACCGCAATAATAATAGAAATAATAATCAGAAGGGCAACTTTCCCTTTGTTAGACATGCTTTAACTCTAGTAATCATAATAGAGTAACTGGAAATAATAAGTCAATCCTCGGTTAATGAAAATGGGGTTTTACTTGTGCCGAGGGTGTGAGTCGAACACACATCTGACGCTCTTCAGGCGCCCGCCGTGACCACCTTGGCTACCTCGGCCCTTCGATTACACTCAGGGCTCTTGATGGCTAAAAGACCGGAATAAACAACTTGGCAATTAAAAACAAACCAATTACCGAAATACAAATCAGCAAAATAAACTTAATTTCAGGCGTCGATACAACCACCGTCAATATCTTTCTATAAATTAATACGAAATAATACTGTACATTATTCCAATTCATAGTGGTCGATGCAGGGCTCGAACCTGCGACCTAACGGATGTAAACCGTTCGCTCTGGCCAACTGAGCTAATCGACCTTTTAAGAACCTAACCGGCACAAGCAAAACGAGTGCGGGGAAGAGGACTTGAACCTCCACGGATTACTCCACAGCCTCCTCAAGACTGCGCGTCTACCGGTTCCGCCATCCCCGCGCCTATTAAACTGCAAAGTGCCAGAGAGAGGACTCGAACCTCCAAGGGAAAAATACCCATACGGTTCTGAACCGTACGCGTCTACCAGTTCCGCCACTCTGGCGAGACACTGTTTAGTATACCATGAAATACGTAAAGTTGACTGGATTAGTGTATGTGGATGTAGTATATTTGTGAGTAATTACGAGGGAGTAGCTCAGTGGTAAGCAGAGCTTGGCCACTGATACTCCTTAGCTCATTATCATTCGCGGGAGTAGCTCAGTGGTAGAGCGTCTCGTTGCCAACGAGAAGGTCGCGGGTTCAATCCCCGTCTCCCGCTCAAACAGATGCGTTGCGCAGAACTACACCGACCACGATACCCATTAAGATCGCGCTGCCTCCAAGAATTAACATCTCCAAACCGTTTCGAAGAAGATTGATCTTAAACAATTTTGCACTTATTAGCCCGAGTGAGAAAAGTGAGGCCAGCGAAAGTGCTATTGATGCAGCAAAAGCTATACCCGTTTGAAAATATAAATACGGGAGGAGTGGAATAAAGCCTGATAGAAAGTACGAAAAAAACATAATAATGCCGGCAACCCGGGGTCTGGAGGATCCCGATTCGTTGTGATTGAGAAATTTTTCCACCGAGTGTTCGGAGAGAAAGCTTCCTACCCCCATCGAAAACGCTTCCACAAAAATAAGTACCATTCCGGTCAAAAATACTGTGTGGCGGCCGACGTTGGCTACAGCCACCCCTGACAGAAGCCCGACTGTTGACACAAGGCTGTCCTCCACACCAAATATAAAATTCCTTCCATAAAGCATAAAAGTGTCCTTGGACAACCTAACCATTGAAGCTCTCCTTGTGCTCTTTTATATGTAAACTTGCATCTACAATAGTCTTTACCAGAGCTGTCAAAAGAGCCCAAAAATGCCCGGCTCCGCTGCTTTTGGCGAGAAAAACACCCATTAGAACCGCCAGATGAGTAAGCCCGTATCTCCTATATGGTTCAAAGAGCTGTTTAACGGGCGAAACTTTTTTGAATTCACCGGACTTTATAAAGTTTAAGTAATAAGAAATAGTATGACTTACAAAAAATACTGCATATACGGCTAAAACAGTGCTAAATTGCACTGCTTCTATGCCTATCAAAAAATACAACAAAATGCCGTAGACAACTAAAAATACAAAGAAATTCAAGGCAAAAAGAGGTATTAAAGGGAGTTTGATAAGATTCGTGAGCATACTTGTACTTATTTGGTGTTTGCCTGATAGCGAACCTTGGGTTCGAAAGAGTTTTATCAGGCCAAAAAAACCCTGAATTCCCGCTTCCAACCAATAAATAACAGCCAGCGTTTGGATTGTCCAGCTAAATAAATACACACCTAGAATCGGGATTGCATTCGCCAGAAGTAAAACAGCTGTGGAGAGGACAACTAAATAGCTCATTACTAATTTATATCATTTCTTGATTAAATTATGTATACTTGGAGCGATGAATGACGATAACCAAGACGATAGTGTTTATGATATCGACAGTGCTCACAAGGCTGTTTACGGCCATGAGCCCGGTAGTCATGAAGAAGTGGATACCGCTCGTGAAGTAAGAGAAGCTGAAAAAAGCAGGCGCGGCGGGAAGAGAAAGTTGACGGACGAAAGCCAGGAGGAAGAGCACAAAGATTAGCAGATACTTGGCTGGTTAGAGCACCTGGTTTTCCAGAAAAATGATAGGGAACTTGAAGAAAAACTAATTACTTAAACAAGGTGGTGTGTGCCGAACGGCTTAGGCGCTGCCCTGTGGAGGCAGTTTTAGCGGGTTCGACTCCCGTACACCACCCTGATCGGACTTGAACTGTTTTACCGATGTTCGAACTCACCTCTCATATACAAACTTCACGAGTAAATTTGAACCGATGTTTCGATAAGCAAAGAAGGCTAACAACAATAACTTAGTTAGCCTCGGGTGTTCTCAAGAACTCTCTACCCCCGATTGATATATTCTGAGCGGTAACACTTCCATCAGAGTTTTCAGATCCAAAGATCATAACTTGCTCACCAACTACAAGATTGGAATCAGATCCTTCTTCTGTCTTGTTTATCGTTGTGCTGTCTGTCAGTAAGACTATTTTACTGCTACCATCTGGCATACTCACAATAACGCTTCCTTCGTCCACGCTTATAATTTCACCACTTACAGGATTGTAGCCTTGTGCCACCCCTTGACCAAACCTGCCTTGGAGCTGACCTCCGTTCGAAGGTACTTGTCCAATGGGTTGTCCCTGTCCTTCTCGTCCTTGAGTAAATTTTCCTGCAAAGCTTGGAGTTTTACTTTCCTGATATTTCATCCCGCCAAAGAATCCTCCTGCACCAAAAATAATTGCTAAAACTGCAGTAATAATTAGATTATTCTTAGCCATAGCTATCACCTCCTTTATTCATATCCCAATGCTTTTACAATTGGTTTTAACCAAGTGCTATAAACATTCAACTCTAATTTTTATTCATAACGTAATGCTTCTATTGGTTCTAGGTTAGCTGCCTTTTGAGCCGGATACCGTCCAAATACCATTCCAATTGCTACTGAAACTCCAAAGGCTAAAAGAACTGAAGATATCGACATAGTAAACGGCAACGACATCGAGTTAGCTAAGAAATACGATATACCTATACCAAGCATTATGCCAATAAAACCTCCTGTAAAAGTAATGATTATTGATTCAACCAAAAACTGAGCAGTGATAATGCGATTCTTAGCCCCGAGCGCCTTTCTCAAGCCAATCTCACGGGTTCTTTCAGTTACTGTAACCAACATTATATTCATAATTCCAATCCCTCCGACAATAAGCGATATCGCAGCTATTCCGGATAAAAGTGTTGTAAATGTCCCCGTAACTTCTGAAGCTGTACTTAGTATGTCAGTTAGAGAAAAAAAGCTAAAGTCTGCCTCCTCAGGGCTCTTAAGCTTGTGTCTATCAAGTAGTAAATATCCTATTTGGTTTTTGGCAAGGTCGACAACATCTTCACTAATTGCATTTACCGCGATTGAGCTTAAGTGGCTAACCCCATAAAGAACCTTTTGTGCAGTAGTTAATGGCACAAAAATCCTGTCATCTTGGTTTTGAAATCCAGTACCACCCTTCGTCTCAGTTACTCCGATGATAGTAAAATTCTGTCCTTCAATTCTTATTGATTGTCCAACAGGGTTAGCACCTTTTCCAAACAAGTCTTCGACCACTGTAGGGCCAAGCACAGCCACCTTTGCTTGAGAGGATACATGCTGACCTGAAATAAAAGAACCATTGGCAACTGACACATTACGAACAGTGAGATATTCGGGAACAACACCATATATTTGTGTGTTAGTATTGTTCCTCCCCGCAGTAACTTGAGATCTGCCTGTGTATTCAGGAGAGACTGCAGTAACAGTTGAAACTTCCGAAGAATTTTCTATCGCCTCAGCATCAGCTAAAGTTAATGTTGTACCTCCACCAGCAGCACCTCGAACTCCACCGACGTTTTGTCCTGCTGGAGAAACAGTTATAAGATTTGCACCTAAGGATTTAATTTGATTCTCAACTGACTTTTGTGAAGCTTGACCCAATGATACAAGAGTTATAACACTTCCAATACCAATAATAACTCCGAGCATAGCAAGCCCTGTTCTGACTTTGTTAAGCGCTAGTGTCCCGATGCTTTCTGTTAGTATTTCATCTAGTCCCATTTTTTTTATCTCCTGCCAATTCGCCATCCCTTATGGTGATGGTTCTTTTGGCATATTCGGCTATATCCTTTTCATGAGTAATTATTAAAATTGTGTTACCTTTATCATTAAGCTCCTGGAGGATTTCCATAATCTCAGCGGCTTGTTTTGTTGCAATATTACCAGTGGGTTCGTCGGCCAAAATAATGCTAGGGTTCATGGCTAATGCCCGAGCAATGGCTACTCTCTGTTTCTGTCCACCTGAAAGTTGAGAGGGTGTATAATCCAGCCTATCGCCAAGTCCTACCATTTTTAAGTATTTAATAGCTAAATCATGTCTTTTCTCCTTTTCAATTCCTCCATACATCATCGGCAGAGAAACATTTCTTACGGCTGAGTACCTAGGTAACAGATTGAATGCTTGAAAAACAAACCCAATTTTTTGATTTCTAATATCAGCGAGTTCGTCAGCATTCATTTTGGAAACATCCGTACCATCCAAGAAATATTTTCCTGAAGTAGACTTATCCAAGGCACCCAAAATATGCATTAAAGTGGATTTGCCAGAACCAGAGGGACCCATAATCGCAACAAACTCGCCCTTTTTGATCTCAAACGAAACATTCTTCAGGGCCAATGTTTCAGCTGACTCATTGCGATATATCTTGGAAAGTTTGAAAACTCGTATCATTTTTCATTTACTATGTAGTAGCAAGCTTTGCTTATCTGCCAATAATTCTTACCCCGCCACCTGCCCCACCAAAGGCCGATCCATCAAATCCGCCCGTTCCACCAAAGTTAATTTCTTGATTTGGATCAATTGTTGCAGTTACCACATCAGCACCCTCCGATAAACCTGAGACAATCTCTGTTTGAGAGTCGTTAGCATCTCCAATTTCAACTTCTTTGCGCTGCGGTTTACCATCAGCCATTGCTTCAACATATATTCCGTTCATGTCACTTTTGACAGCTGAGGAAGGTACTAGCAAGACTTCTGCTTTAACATCTAAAAGTATTTGTGCGGTCACTGCCATATTGGGATAAATTTCTACGCTTGTTTTGTCTAACAATATTGTTGCTGGGTAGCTGGTTACTCCCTGATTAGAGCTTCCGCTTGTATCAACCGAGAGGACTTTACCAGTAAAGGTTTTGTCAGGATATGCATCTAATGTTAGGGTTACTTTTTGATTAGCAGCTACACTAATTACGTCAATCTCGCTCAGGCTGACTTGAGCTTGAAGCTGTCCAGAAGGATTACTGATTTTACCAATAGTTTGTGGGGAAATAATTGTTGCGCCACTTGTAGAGCTAGTTTGAGAGTTTGCATTTATAACCAAGCCTTCGGCTAACGACAAGTCACTTATCGTACCACTTGCAGGCGCCACAATGGTTGATGCGTTTTCCTGATAATCCCTTAAGGCTGCTGCCACTTTAGCACTGGCATTTGATATATCAGCATTAGAATTATTATATTTCGCTTCAGCCACATCAAAAGCGAGTCTGGACTGGTCAAGAGTCTTGGTAATTATCATTCGCTCCCCATCTGTGTAAACCTCATTTGTGACAGGATTTGTGTCATTGTCATTCATATTGTCAACCGCTTCCTGTGCATCTAATACATTTTGTCTTGCTTCCCACATCGCAATATCAGCTAGTGCCTTATTGTTTTTTGCAGATAGTAGATTCTCCGAAGCTTCAAGATAAGCCACCCAGGCAGCGGTTTGACGCTCTGCAGCATAATCATCCGGAGTTACTTCCGCTATCTTTTGGCCTTTGGTGACAGTGTCTCCGTTGGTTACATATACCTTACTAACAGTCCCCGATACTTTTGTGGTTACTGAAGTATTATTTCCCGAAGTAATTGTTCCTGAGGCAGCAATCGATGTTATCAAACTACCAACTTCAGCAGTAGCTGTTTGGTATTGGATTTCGGGAGTTTTGTCCCTCCATGTCCACGCAAAAATACCTATTGCCAAGAAAATTAAAAAAACCAACACAACACGACTTCTTTTTGCCAAAAGCCATCCAATAAAAACCTTAACCTTATTCCTGACCATAGCAAAAGCGCCAACAGCACGTTGCTTTGCATTCGATTGGACAACTTTGTCTGATTTCTTTTTACTCACAAGTTGTAGTGTAAAACCCGATTCTGAAGAAGGGCTGAAACGTATTTATTGTTAAGTTAAAGGAAGCGTCACAGTAAATATAGAGCCTTTGTCTATTTCACTCTCTACCTCGATTTTACCTTGATGTTGTGTGGCAATCTCTTTAGCAATAGCCAGCCCTAATCCATAGCCGTCTATTTGGGTCTTACTCCTGGAAACGTCAGCTCTGTAAAACCTGTCAAATATATGTGGTAAGTCCTCCCCACTTATACCCACACCTTTGTCTTTAATCTTTATTTGACCATTGTTCTCAGAAGCGACAGTACTCACCAAAATTGAATCACCTTTTTTGCTGTATTTAATAGCGTTATCAAGAAGTATTATTATGAGGTCAACCAGTCTATCCCTGTCGCCCTGCACCTTAAAATTATTTACTCTTTCTTTTATTTTTATATTCGACCTTATGGCCTTTGCTTTTATCCTTTTGACTGATTCACTTATAACACTTTCAATTTCTACCCCTTTAAACTCAGAGCTGCCATTCATCTTTTTATATTGTGCTAACAGGAGTAAAGATTCTGCCAACTGCTGAAGCTTGTTGGTTTCTACCAAGCTTTCTTCTACTAAAGTTTCAGCTTTTGATAGGGTAGGTTTTTTATTACGCAGGTAAACCTCAAAAGCACTTTTTAGAGAAGTCAGCGGTGTTTTCAACTCATGGCTTGCATCAGATATGAAACGGTTCTGCTCATCAAGCATATCTTGTATTGGCCTAAGTGTGCGCCCTGCTAAAAAATATCCAAGCCCACCAGCTACAATTAAAATACCGCCATTAACTATTGCCAATAACATTATTATTCTCTGCCGAGCATCTTCTAAAACGTCAGGATCTGGAACGAATGGTGGAGGTGGGCGGTTACCCATGAACTGCTCAAACTGTCGTTCCTGTCGTACTCGGATAGCAAATTCCAATCTTTCAATTTCCCTTACTTGAACTTTGTATAGAAAAACACTCAAACCAAGGCTGACAGACATAATAATTATTAAGTACCAAGCAGTAAGTTTGAGCCGTGCGTTTTTAAACATAGTTATCCAATCTTGTATCCAAATCCTCTAACAGTATTTATCAATGGATCTTTCTTGGGAAATGGTTTATCAATCTTGCTTCTCAATATTTTGACATACACTTCAACAGTGTTGGGCAAAATGTCAGCATCATAGTTCCAAATATTATTTATAATTTGGTCCTTACTAAGCACGGTGACAGGATTGCGCATCAAATATTCTAGAAGCGAGTATTCTTTGTTTGTAAGTTCAATCTCTTGTCCACCTCTTTCAACTCTACACATTCGTGGATCCAAAGTTAGATCATCAACCTTAAGTGTCTCATTCACGGTTTTGTTTGGACGGCGAGATAAAGCTCTTAACCTAGCTACTAATTCACTAAAAGAAAACGGCTTTGTCAGGTAATCATCTGCTCCCGAATCTAAGCCAATTATTTTATCCTTTGTCATGCTTTTAGCGGTTAGAATTAAAATTGGAGTGTGTATGCCGTCTTTACGAAGGTCTTTACAAACATCAATACCAACCTTCTTCGGAAGCATCAAATCAAGAACTATTGCATCATATTCTTCTGTTGCTGCCAAATCGTATCCTTCTTCACCATCATAAGCGACATCTACAACATACCTCTCTTGTTCAAGGCCTTCTTTAATGGTGTTTGCAATACGATGTTCATCCTCAATAACTAAAACTCTCATACCCTAATTATATAATTTATACTGAAGAACAGCTGAAGTTTAATACTGCATTGGTGGAAACTTTGAAGAAACAATTCTCCCCTTCTCATCCCTCTCCAAAATCATAGGACAATATCTTGGTGAGGTAATTTGACTGTAAATTGGAAAGGAATAACACTTCGGCCATGCTCAGTGCGGGCTTTCTCCTCAGAAAATGTTGATTCCGGCTCTAACAGACTATTTGAGTCTGAAAGTTAGCTCTCGGGCTGAGAGTTCCAATTGTAAGTATTATTAGAAGATTAAATTGAGATATAATTAAGAGCAACTAGATCCGTGGAGTTATGACTAATTCAAGTTCGAACATCAACTGGCAAGCCACCCCGACTTCTTACAATCTAAAAGTGTATAATATAAGGTAGTGATAGCAGAATAATCTTCCTGTTTGCCCCGAAAGATTTAACATGGAGAAAATCACCATATTTGATGTACTGATAGTGTACTCTGACCGACTAGCAAAGAGTGCTTACTCCCTATCCGCTGACATTTCGACACCATTTCCTAAAGGATCAAACAGTGAAGTATACAACGTAGTCTATAAATACTTTCTAAAAATTTGCAAAAAAAATAATTTAAAAGCGGCTTTTACTACTACGACCGATATTACGGGAGCAGGCCGCTGTCGAAGTTATTGGCTTTTTGAAAACAATGGCTGGATTAAAGTTAGAGAGTCCGGATATTCGAAATTAATTTTTGACAAGTTTTCTCCGATTAACAAGAGAATTGAGACGGCTCGTAAACTACTTTTCTCTTCCAAAAAAGTTAAACCTTTTAACCATCCATACCTTTTTAATCTTTTTTTTGACAAACAACAAACTTATAAAAAACTTCATAAATTTTCCATCCCCACAGTAATTATTAAAGATGCAACAGGTGAAAGTATTTACAGAGCACTTAGGTCGCTCAAAGAAATAGTGTCAATACATCCGCACAAATATGATTTTTCTGACGAAATCATTATGAAAAACAGGTTTGGGGCTGGTGGATTACGCGTTTATAAGTTTAAAGCCAAACAAACAAAAAAGATGATGGCTTCGATGAAGCGGAATGAAAAAATATCATATATTATTCAACCGTTCGTTAAGTTTGACAAAGGTTTTAGTTACAAAAATTCGCAAGTAGCAACCGATATTCGGCTGATATATCTCGGAGTGAAAATAATTCAAACCTATATCAGAATGGCAAAGCCGGGCGATTTCCGCTGCAATGAGCACCAAGGTGGGTTATTGAAATATATTTCTAAAAGTGAAGTGCCACAGGAAGTAGTATCTACTTCCAGAAAGATTGCTAACGTTTTAAATAAAAAATGTTCACTGTATACACTTGATTTTATTATCAGTAATAGCGGGAACATATACCTTCTTGAGGGAAATACCGGACCCGGCCTGGACTGGAATTTATTAATTAGGGAAAACGAAATCGAAGGCAAGAAACTAATTAGAATGATAGTTAAAGAGTTAGATGGGCGGGTTGGGTTGCCTAATATTATGGGTGAAGTTCCAATAACCGTTGGTAAAAACGATGCAAACTTCAATCAGACCAAACTTTAGTCAGGCCTCTTAAGACAAGATTCTCTGATTTCTACACTCATTGTTGTTGATACTATTATATATACTATAGTCATTGTTATGCCTAAAGCATTGGGGTTTAGGCTGATCCAAGTTCTAATGCAGGCCGGAAAGCGACCCTTATTTAATTTCCCAAACTCTTTTGTCTTCGCCGCCGAGTTTCCAGAAATAAAATTTATTTATTCCTTTTGATTGTACAAGACGGATTTTTTGTTCTAAAGTTTGGGCGTCTTCAAACCAGACTTCGTGACCCACGCCGTCTTGTTGGTAGTCAAAATGTTTCGAAAAGGATTGCTTTTCCAGTTGTACCTCTATTCTATTTTTGTTAACCATGGACGAAATAGCCTCGTAAGTAAGCGGTATTACATCTTTTTCTTGACTCCAATCGTAACCGTAGAGTGGCAGAGCAATGACAATTTTGGCAAGTGGAATTTGCGAAACAGCGTAATCTACAACATCTTCCAGATAATCAATCGGCGAAATTGAGCCCGGTTCGGTTTTAGAGTTGTGGTAATCGTAAACCATAATTCGGACCCGGTCTGCATACTTTGAGATTTCTTGCCAATCCTGGCCCAGAGAGCCCGGCCAGTCATTCTTGCCTGCTTTTGCGTGTACTGTAACACTTAAAAGCTTGCCTTTTTGGTGAACAAGTTGGCCAACTGCATCAACAAGTCGTGAAAATGCTAACTTGTCATCTTCTTCTATAACTTCAAGGTCAAGATCTATTCCTGCAAAATCATGGTCATCTATTATAGTTATAAGCGTATCTAGAAAGTCGGCGATTTTTGCCTTATCCCCAATCAAGTTCGCGACTCGCTCGCCGTCAAAATCGTTGAAAATGGTGGGAGTAATCTGGACAGTGTTTTTTTTAGCCAGTGCAATAATTTCGCTTCCTTTTTGGTGCGGACTTTGGGTAAGCGCTGCTGTGCCATCCAAAACATACCAGACTGGCGATATGCTTTGGACAGGCAGTCCCAAAGTGAGGTTTTCAATCGCCAAGTCTTCATCCCAGTAAGCAAGCCACGCGCCAAATTCCGGCGGCCTGTTGCCAGCGGGAACATATTCCGGGACAGGAGAAATAAAGCCGTCAAAATTAAAAGGTATTGCCGTATAGAAAAAAACGATTAAAAAAATTGCCAGTGGCAACAAAACTGCAACAATTTTTTTCACTTTCTTTTGAACATACTTACGGAAAACTTGCGAACCGCGGACGTAATTTTAGCCACAACTACGACAAGTAAATGGAACACTAATGAAAAGTTATTTAGTCCAGGGATGGGCTGAGCCATAATTTCCTTTCATCAGCCGAGATTTGCCACCTGCGTGTTCTGCTCCAATGGCCTGACGGTGTGATACCTAGCAAAACCATAAAAAAACTTTTGATGAAAATCAGTCCTGTAAGTAACCTCATAAAATAAAACTGCGGAATATATAACATTAACATATAATCTTTGTATTTTAGCACCGCATAAATGAGCGACGGCATAAAAAACAACCAGAAATCAAAAATCAACGGATAGAAAAGCAACATGTAATTGTATTTTAGAATAATCGGAGACAATACTATGAGAGCCAGGACCAATAGACCATTGAATACTCCCTCCGTGGCAAGAATAGCTACTTCCAAATCAAATTTCTGGCCGCCCCAGGGGACATTGTGCTTGACAACACATTGCCAAAACCCCTTGTACCACTTTTCAACTTGCTTGGCAAAGTCTTTTACCGTACCAGGATCTTGGGTCACAACAGTCGCACTTGGACAGTATTTTATCAAACCCAACTTTTTGCGGTGAATCTCAAATGTTAAATCCATATCTTCTGTAACAGTATCCTTTGAAAAGGAAGTTTTAGTGAATACGGCAGCCCGATAGACAGTGGCACACCCAGGGCAAACAGCAATTGTCCCGATAATATTCTGCGCCGATTTATATATAACTTGAGACATTTCATACTCCCAAAGTCTGTATGCTGTGATCCAAGACGAATTTTTGCCCATAACTTTGCCGACAACTGCCGCGATTTTTTGTTGTTTGTCATCTTCAAAAACTTGCATTACATTTGCCAGAAACTGCGAAGAAGGAATTGTATCTGCATCAACGGGCATAATGTGCTCGTAGCGCTTGGTAAGTTCAAACTTTTTAATGCCTTCATTTAGACAAGCCGCTTTACCGTGATTTATAGTTAAAGTAAGAATATTTTGTTTGGGTAAATGGCTTAATGCCAACCGGCGCGTCAAGTCTTTTGAGTTATCGTCAACCAAGTAAATATGGTTTCCTTCCACGTATTCCAAGAGCGCCAGGAGAGTTTTTTCAATCACAAACTCTTCGTTTGAAGCAGGGATAATAATGGCAATTTTGCTTGGTTTGTCTGTCATTTTATAGTGATAACTTGAGTTGGCAGGGCAACTTGTAAATCAGATTTGCTCACTTCAGCCACAATTTCTTGGAAAAACTCCGGCGTAACAGCATATTCTCCGCCCGAATCGTCAATTTGATGAAACATGAGTACCAGCCAACCACGAGCCAGTTTTGCTTCAGTCAATAAGCCTCGGATGTCGTCGATAGTTGTCGTAGCAAATATTGCATTGGCTTTAATAAAATACGGATCGCCAACAGGAATGCTATTTATGCCGGGTTCGCTGGTGCGCATTGATTTATAATACGTTTTTGCCAAAGCAATTAAGGCCTCATTGGTGACGCCGCACGGCGCTACATAGTTGTCGGCCAAAAGTCCGTGCGAAAGTATCTCAATTTTTGAATAGCGAAGCTCATATTCCAGGCTATCTGCTGTGAGTACGTCGGGATCGCATTCGTGGCTGACGCTGTGGGCGCTTATTTCCCAGCCCTCAAATTGTAACTTCTTAATTTGCCACCACTTGATATAACCTTCGTACTTGAGCAAGCCTGTAGGCACAGCTAAAGAGCCTTTATAACCGTAGTCGGCTAACAGTTTATAACCCTCGGTGTACTGGCTCATCCAAGCATCATCGAACCAGAAGGTAACAACTCCACCCCGCTTCCATTCAAACGAAGCGATTAATTCCTGCCTTACCTGGTCAATTTCATTTTTTGCCACCGTTGCCAGAGTGTATTGTGGCAAATCGGTAAAATTTGGCAACTCCTCGGCACTCGAATCGGCAATGTATCTCGTCACTAAAATTAGCAAAACAGCCGGAGCAATCATCCATAATAGTAACTTGGGTTTCATAGTTTAGAATCGCCTTTCATAAATATAGACATTTCCGTCGTTATATATTGCTTTGTAGTTATCAGCTAAACTTTTGGCAACCAAATCGTTTAGATAGTGATTTCTTGCCAACTTGGACAGTTGTTGGTCCTCCAGCTCTATGTAGTTAAAGTAACCGTCTTCAATGGCAGTAACATAAGCTTTGTCGTCTTCGCTCCCCAGGTAATCAATATAGTCAAATGTTACCGTACTAACTGACCCCAACTTGTCATAAAGCCCCAAAATAAACACATCGCCCGTTTCAACCAAAACTACATCTCCCTTTTTAACCTGACTTGCCAAAAAATTCAATGGGATATCAACATTGCGCCACTTTGAATTTAGAGTAGGTACCTGCCAAAAAAGGAAAATCAACAAAAAGCCAAGAAAGCCAATGAAGTTACCTTGGACAAAACCTTTGATCTTTTTGCTTGCCCGAAGATTGTCAAAAAACTCCGGCAAGGCGACACCTGTCACTACCGCCATGAATATGCCCGATAGCAAAAGGTGCTTTTCGTAGGAGGGGGCTCCTGCGTAGCCAAAATGAAAGATCAAGATAGTTACGGTTGCAAGCAAAAGCACCAAAGCTGTTTTGGTGTCTTTAGTTTTAAATAAGTACCCAAACGAAAATACTGCAAACGGAAGCAAAAAGACGTACTCCGACATAAATAACTGAATTTTTTCAAATACATTTGTGATTTCAACCGCTGATTCGGTGGAAATATAGGTAAACAAATCAGTAAAATTTAGGACTATGAAAAAACCAAAAAGCAGTGACAGAGATGTAAAAAAATAATAGAACCAGCTGTTTCTCAGTATGTTTTTAAGGCCTGCCTTTTTGAGGTAAAACAGTGATACCAAAACCGCGTAGGCGGCATAAATAATGGCTAAATATTTAAAAACAAAGGCCACAAAAAAAGCTATGGCAGCAAACAGATAGTACTCGTTTTTAGCTTCCTTGGAAGTAAAGTTTTTAAAGACTAAATAAAGTCCCAGCATGATAAACATAAAACTTGGCGCGTCGTAGGTGGCCAAGCGTGACACATAAAATGACAGCGGCAAGGTGGCCAACAAACATAAAGTAATGAAGGCAGTTGCGAGTTTTCTCTTTTTGACCGTAAAAAGCGCTGCCGTTTCCGCCGCCAGATAAATTGTACCAATTCCGAATAGCACATTTACGAATCTGGCAACCTCGATGCCGCCGAGTTTATATGAAACACTGTTTACTACCGGATAGACATACGGGCTCCCCGCCATCCAGGTAAATGCGTCGAGTGTTTCCCAGTCTTTCTTATAAACCCCGTCAAATCCAATAACGGCATAGATTGCTTCGTCGTTAAAGGGACTGTTGTAGTCAAGATTTATAGCCCTTAGGATTAACGCAATAAAGATAATAGCAACAAAGAGTAATCGTGACATGTAAGAACTATACCTATAATATATCAAAATGTCAATTACTGTGACTTTCTAGATAGTACTATAGTATTAGAGGCGTTCGATCGTGTAATATTCCGGGTAATAAAGAAAGATAGCCGGTGAGTCTTCCAGTAAAAAACGCTGAAAATCCAGATAGATTTTTTTTCGGTTTGCAAATTCCAATTCTGTCCTGCCGTCTTCCAAGAGTTTGTCTATTCTGGGACTAGCGTATTTGGTAATATTAGTCTCGACTTGAGTTGAGTGCCAGACGGCATATTGGTCCGGGTCTGATGGGATATCATAAATTGCCAAAAACGCTTGATAAGCAACCGGTGTAATCGAGGATACCTGAACGGAAGTCGAAACACCTATTTTTTCCCAGTCCTGGCTAATTTTTTCTGCAACACCCAAAAGCGAAGGGTAAGAAGCAAGTTTCACTTCTATACGCTTGTCATCTTTGGTCTTCAAATAGTCGGTGATGATTTCTTTGGCACGGACTACATCCTGATCATATGACTTGACCTGCGGGTTAAATGACCACGAGGAGGAAGATATGGGTGAAATTGCCCGGACACCAAAAGTTCGTTTGTCTATTGAATAGGCAAGAGCTTGGCGGATCGACTTGTCGGCTAATAGCGAGTCGGTGGTGTTTAAAAAAATGACTACAATCCGGCTATCGTTTACTCGCTGGCGTGTTTGTGTCATGGGCCACGAATTTAGTGGGCTCGGATCAATTAGATCCTCGATAACATCAACTTCTGCCAGCCTGTATGCTAGTTTAGTCTGATCTTCTGTGGGATAAAATTTATAAATTTTGCGCCTGCCTCTATTATCTCTAATCGCCAATGCCTGAATAAAGTTACCTGTAAGTGTTAGTTTATCCACTTGCCAATTTGAGCTACCCAGCAATCCTCTCTTGAATACAGGTTTTGAAACAATCGTGGGAAACGGGCTATACGGAGTTGACAGAGTGAAAACAACGGTTTGGTCATCGGGAAACTGTATTTCGACGTCACTAAAATTATAATTCAGGTCCCGCGAAATTAAAGGTGTATTGTCATTCCACCTTATATTTTGGGCTAAATGAAAAATCCACGTCTTGCCCTTGTCTGGTGTTTCCCAGCTAACGGCTAAATCCGGCTCGATTTCGCCATTAGCCTTCAGTTTGGTCAAGCCGCGGCTTAAAATCCTTTGGATAGAATATGGAATATCTTCAACGGTGAACTTGCCTGCCATGCCAATACGGTCAATTTTGCTACTTAATATACCGGGTAAAACCGCACCGGCAACGATAAACACCAAGGCTCCAAAAATAAAGCTTACTAGAAAGAGGGCTTTATAGCGTGAAATAAATTCGACAACAAGTCTTAGAGTATACCTCAAGGTAAAAGAAATACTTTTGTTAACCATGGTCTATGCCAACAGTTCGAGTGTGGAAACCAACAAAAAAATGAAAGATATTATAAATGTAGCGCGGAACACCTGATTTTCAAGTCCCCTTCGGGTAAATGAAACACTTGATGCACCCCAAACTCTGCCAAAGCCTTTGCCTTTCACCTGCAAAACAATAAGTACAGTTAAAAAAAGCCCTGAAATGATCTGAATTATAAGCAAAACATCACGGTTCATAATTTAAGTATATCTCACTTGAGACTATTTTGCGACCCAAAATGTGTAGGTCACAAGAAGTGACAATATAAACGAGAAGCCGACATATGCCATGAAACCCGTCCAGTCAACTGCGGGTATAGTTATTAACTCGGAAGTTAGCCCCGCAAATTTAAACCTGTCAACGCTGAATTCTTCAAGGACAAGGTCGACGAGAAGTAAGGTCACGGCAAAGCCAACCCACCGGAATAAACCGAAGGTAACCAAATTAAGTGGAAGTAGCAAAATGTTCACAACCGGTCTAATCAGGTATGTCGACAATGTTAAAACAAGTACCGTAATTAGAAAACTTCTGACGCCATGGCTGAAATTCAAACCAATAGCGATAATATTCACAAAGTAGAGTGAGATTGCCTGTATTGTGTATGCGCGGACGAGCCGTTTCATTAGTTTATTTTATATTCTTTAGCAACATTTCGACAAGTTTGTGGTGGTAATTCCTGGCAAATCTATGAGCTTCGTCGCGCATCTTTTGAACTAAATTGAGCGCAAAACCGGCCAGTTTAACTTCCTCGTAAATATCTCTTTTTTTTATTACCAATGTTTCGTTTCTTTTTGCAATTCCGACAACAGGGACCGAAAGGTGCTTGGTCTGGGTAGCCGCACTAACTTGTGGTTTACCACCGTCCATAATAATCAAATCCGGCAAACTCCATGAAGTGTTTTGCATTCTGCGCCGAATAACTTCCTTAATGGAATCAAAGTCGCTTTTTGCACTAGCAGACCGTATTTTAAAACGGCGATAACTTGACTTGTCCGCAATACCGTCTAGAAAAACCACCATTGATGCGGCAGCGTTCGTTCCCGACAAGTGACTTATGTCAAAACATTCAATCCGGCTAAGTACCGGAACGTTAACTCCGTGGAACAGGAGTAGCTTCTTGAGTTCGCTTATTTCTCTTTGAGCAATATCTTCCCGAAGATTTGGATTCTCAAAATAGTCAAAGCGCAGAAATTGCTTCGCAGTCAGACTTTGAAACAGTACAAGCTTATTTCTTACTTCACCGGCTGCCTCAAATTCCTGGGCCTTTGAATAGTTTTTCATCTCACTGACTAATTCCTTCTCTACGAATCTCAGTTTTCCGTTTAGGATGTTTTTTACCCTGCGAAAATTTACTAGGTACAGCTTTCTTAAGGCCAGTCTTTTTTTGGCATCAGCTGTTTGGTTAATTAAACTCGGACAGGGACTACACAAGCCTATCTGGCTATAAATACAAGGCCGAGCCGTTACTTTATGGTCGGAAAATGGAAAAACTTGGCGGAGCGTTTTTAATATTATCCGTGTTTCCCTCGCACTTAAAAAAGGTCCCCAATAAAGTTTTAGTTGATTTAGGTCTTTTTTTCGAACGACTTTTAACAAAGGGTAAGTGTCTTTTGTTGCCACGATGTAAATTGGCGATTTGTCATCGCGTAACTCGATGTTATATTTGGGGCGAAACTTATTTATGAGCCTTGCTTCCAATAACATTGCTTCAAATTCACTTCCCACAGTCAGCGTTTCCACGCTATTAGCCTTACTAACCATACTACGGGTTTTATATTCAAGGTTGCCAGAAAAATAGCTGCTAACCCTGTTTCTCAAGTTTTTTGCCTTGCCGATATACAAAATAGCCCCGGCAATCGTCTTAAAAAGATATACGCCACTCTCGGTTGAAATTTTACCGGCCGAAAGTCTGTTAATGAAAAAGTTGCTTTTTGCCATCATTATTTTGCTTTAATCAGCCAAACAACAAAGCCGCATGCAATAAAGATGGCAACGGCTGAAGAAAGTAAACTGAAAATAATCAGTGAAGATTTGTAAGTGAGAATGGTTTTTTCGTCTTCGCCAAACGCAACCGTCAGTGTTTCCGGGGTCCTGTTACCGAAAAAACTAAAGGGCACGTCGACCAGCTTGGTCGTTTTGGAAAACGGCAAAAGCGCAGGTACTTTCTTAAAATCAACTATTTTACCGTCAAATAAAATTTGCAGATCCCGATCGTATATTGCCGTATTTCCGGTATTTTCTATGCTTATCTCCATCTGTGAATCTCTCCACGGGAGGTTTCTAAGTGAAAGGATATTGATTTCAACAGACACACTACGACTTATGCTTTGATCGGAAAGTGTCACATAGACATCTTTTTGGGGATTTTCGCCAAGCTTGTATGACCCCGGCGGGTAGGGTTTTTGATAGTCTGTTCCGTGCATTACAAAAGCAAAATGGCGAAGGTCGAGCTTTGTAAAATAATCGGTACCACCGCTCGTGCTTGCCCAGGTCGGGTCTACCGGCCGCCAAACAAGCAGGTCTTTGTCCCAATATTCAGGCCATGCATGCAGAACGTCTGCAACCAAAGAAAGCGGTTCGATATTAGGGTTTTGCGAATAGGCATAGCCGTTAACCTCACGGGCAGGAATGCCGGCAGCCCGGGCAATCGCAATGAAAAGATCCGTATATTCGGTACAGATCGACCGATTTGGCTCTTGCAAGACCCGAGAAGCTCCAAGTCTATCCACGTTTGGCCTTACTCTGGAATAATCATAGGTGAGATTTTTTGAAACATAGTCATAAATTGCCTTGGGAGTTTTAAGCTTGCGCGCGATTTCAACTATTTTAGGATCATCCGTTTGCCATACAGCGCTTGGAGCAAGAAACGGTTTAAAGTCATCTTCATCCAAGTTGTTTTGGAAAATCGGCTGCGAATAGATTTCTACAACTCCGCTGACATTCACATCGAGCTTTTGCTGAGCCGCAAGCGAAAAATCAGCCAGCCAGTTGCCGTCTTGATCGGCTTCCAAATTCGTTGGTTTAGGATCAAATGCTTGGTAGATAACTTTTTGAAAGGCTGTGTCGGGTGGGACGGCAATCTGAAACTTCGACTCACGGCTTAACGGGTTTTCTAAATGATAGGCAAGATAAAAATCAAAAATCTGGAAATCGCCAAATGCTGCAGAAAGGCCATTCAGTGGGATATCTTTAGAGCGAAATTCAAAAGCAAATTTTTCGTCTTTTTGAAACCGACGTGTTGGCAGAGGCGAAATGTACGCAGGCGAGCCAAATTCGCTCGAAGTATAAAGTGTTACACTGGTAACGTCATATACATTGTTTCCCTCCTCACCCGGAATCAAAATTTCCCAAACAGAGCCTGTCTTTTCGGCGAAACTGGCAGTTTCAAACAAAATTTCAAATGATCTGGTTTTTCCAAGGCCAACAATTTTTTCAAGCTCTAGATCTAAGCTCCATGAATCACCTTGCATTTTTGTAAGTAAAATTATGGGGGTAGCGTTTTCGCTTGCCCTCGGATTAAGAGGTTGCGTACCGGCTACCTTTAAACTGAACGAATCTACATAAAACTTGGTCGTGAGGTTTTCGATAGTAATCTTGTGGCTTACCGTAGTTAGGCCATCGGCTGCAACGCTATAGGAAATATCTGCTGTAGTTTTAAAATTGTCTGTTTGTGCAAAAGCTCTGCCGAAAAATAAAAATGGCAAAACAAAAAACACAAACAAGAGAATATATTTTTTTGTCATCTTTTAAGTTTACCGAAACTATCGCCGCCTTTAAAGCACTTTTTTAAGAAATTGGCCGGTGTAGCTTTTTTTATTATGGGCAATTTGTTCCGGGGTGCCGACGCCTACAATGTACCCACCGTTATCCCCCCCCTCGGGCCCAAGGTCAATTATCCAGTCTGCGTTTTTGACTACGTCTAAGTTGTGCTCAATTACGACAACGGTATTACCGCGGTCGACCAGTGTTCGTAATACTTTAAGCAACTTTTCAAGATCGGCAAAATGGAGACCTGTTGTTGGCTCGTCTAATATATAAAAAGTCTTGCCCGTGGCCCTCCTGGAGAGTTCACTAGCCAGTTTTACTCTTTGAGCTTCGCCGCCTGATAACGTAGTTGCCGGCTGCCCCAAATCGATATAATCAAGGCCGACACGCTGAAGGGTATCCAGCTTGTTTATAATTACCGGATGTGAATGAAAAAAGTCCAGCGCTTCGGTTACCGACAGATTGAGAACATCCGATATGTTTTTTGCACGATATTGCACTTCCAAAGTTTTCTGGGTATAGCGGCTACCCTTACAAACTTCACATGTTACCCAAATATCGCTCATAAACTGCATCTCGATCTTGATTTGACCCTGGCCTTCGCAAGTTTCACATCTGCCCCCTTTGACGTTGAAAGAGAATTTGCCTTTATCAAGTCCCAGTGCTTTCGCGTCCCTAGTCGAGGCAAACAGGTCGCGGATCAGGTCAAATACTTTCGTATAAGTGGCAGGATTGCTCCTGGGAGTCCGGCCTATAGGCGACTGGTCAATCAAGACTACCTTATCAATTAGTTCGTGATTAATGACGCTTTTATGTTTTCCGGGCACTTGTTTATGAAACGGATTTTTAATAGCCATTAGTGCATGGTAAAGGGTGTCTACTATCAAGGTAGATTTGCCGGATCCTGACACCCCGGTTACCGTGACCAACTTTGACAAGGGGATAGTCAGGTCAAGGCTTTTCAGATTAAATTGGGCCGCTCCGGTTAGTGTTAACTCTTCTTTGGTAATTTTATCGGTAATAGGATTCGGCCTGACAATTATCTTGTCGCTGCCGTTTAAATATTTGGCTGTAATGGAGGATTTATCATTAACCAAATCTGCTGGCGTCCCCGAGGCGATGAGTTTACCCCCCATTTTCCCGGCTCCCGGTCCAAAGTCAAATACAAAATCACTCCGCATAATCATGTCGCGGTCGTGCTCGACTACTAAAACAGTATTTCCCATGTCCCGCAGACGGCTAAGAGTTTTGATTAATTTTGCGTTGTCGCGCGGATGCAGGCCAATCGTAGGTTCGTCCAACACATATAAAACGCCCGTCAATCCCGAGCCAATTTGCGACGCTAGCCTGATTCGCTGGAGCTCTCCACCGGCCAAAGTTGCCGCTTTGCGATCCGTTGTCAGATAGCCAAGTCCAACCGATGACAAAAAGGACAGTCTGGAAACAATTTCATTTAGTATAGGACCGGCAATAACGTTTTCTCTGGCATTTAGCACTTTGCCAGCCAGAGACGCCAACCAGCCAATTAAGTCGGTTACAGAGTTGTCAGACACGGCTGCGATAGACTTTTTTTTAATAGTTATGCTCAAGGATTCTTTTTTGAGCCTTGTCCCCAGGCACTCTTCGCAAGCAGTTTCACGCATATATCTTTCTGTTTCGGCCCGAACATAGTCGGACTGGGTAATTGCATGGCGTTTAGTAAGCTCGCCTACAAAACCATCAAATGATTCATAGATGCTCGTGGGGCTACCCATTCTATTAATGCCATCAACTTTAAAAACTTCTCCCTGTTTACCGTACAAAAGTAAATCTTTGGCTTGTTGAGTCAAATCAACAATCGGCATCCGTATATCAATTCTTTCGCGCTCGCAAAACGTTTTGACAATTCTGGAAAACCAGGTGTCGTGCTCAAACATACTTGCAAAGGGAATTACTCCACCCTCTATGACGGATATCTGGGGAGCAAAAAGCAAATCGGGCTCGACTTTAAGAATACTTCCCAAGCCCAGGCACTTCGGGCAGGCGCCGTGGGGCGAATTAAAAGAAAAAGTCCTGGGCTCAACTGGCGGCAGACTGATGTTATCCACAGGGCACGAAAACTTTTCGGAATAAAGGTGGTCGCTAAATTCCTTCGGGAATTCAGGCAAAGTCAGCGATTTGTCCAATAACTGCGAGACAATTACTTGGCCATCCGCGAGCTTTAAAGCCTGGCCGACGGATTCGGAGAGTCGGCTTGTCAAGTTGTCTATATAAAGCCTGTCTTTTAGCAGCCTTTTCTCAATGCTCAAGCGATCGATAAAAACATCAATTGTGTGCTTGTTGTTTTTGAGCAAATAAAAATCTTCGTTTAGACCCTTTACAATGCCGTCTATGCGAACATATTTGAGGCCTTTTGCCCGAAGGTTATCCAGCAGAGACGAAAATTCGCCCTTGCGGTCCTTGACCAAAGGAGACATTACCACAAATCTTGCTACTTTGCTGCCGTTTGCTGCACCACTAATCAAATCGATGACGTTAGTTACTATTTGGTCAAGCGACTGGCTGGCAATTTCTCTGCCGCAAATAGGGCAATGCGGGTGGCCTACACGAGCAAAAAGAAGTCTTAGGTAGTCGTATACCTCGGTTATTGTGCCAACTGTGGACCTTGGGTTGTGCGACGTAGTTTTCTGGTCAATGGAGATTGCCGGTGACAAGCCTTCGATAAAGTCTACATCCGGTTTGTCCATAACTCCCAGAAACTGCCTGGCGTAAGTGGAAAGGGACTCGACGTAGCGTCTTTGGCCCTCGGCGTAAATAGTATCGAAAGCCAAGCTGCTTTTACCACTCCCCGATACACCGGTAAAGACAACTAGCTTGTTTTTGGGAATATCGATATCGATGTTTTTTAAGTTATGCTGTCTTGCGCCTCTGACTTTAATGTATTCCTGCATACACAATTAACCACCCAAAAACGCGTGGCACCAAATTGTAACACAAATATAAATAGCCCACTAAAAATCCCCCGCTATCCGCTTTTAGATTTCGGGGGAAATTTTCTTTCCTTTCTTTTCTTTTTTCTCTTAAAACTGCAAAAACGATTTCTCCAGTAGAAAACATTATACTATAAGATATTTACAAAATCTATTTTACTTTCAATCGCTACATATAACTAGTTAACTGTAGTGAGTATTTATACGTTCATACGTAGGAGCATATATTTTGCAAGCTACCAAACTCGTTTGAGGCCGGCTTTGATGTAAATATCCAAACCTTTGTCTTTAGAAACTAAGGTTAAATCTTCACAAATTACCTGCCAAACAAGTATTCTGTCAAACGGGGCTTTATTTAAAATGTGACAACTCATGACTCTAAAAACTCATCTACTGTCATCTTAAAGCCCGGCATTATTTTAAATGACGCTATTCCTTCCCAAATTCCAAGTTTTCTTTTTGCCCTTTTTTTGTATTTAAAAAATAGTTTAGGAGTTCTTTTTTTCTTTCTCTTTACTTTCATATCCTTAACCCCTTGAGGTATTTTTTGAAGTCGGAGCCGATTTCCGGATGTTTCATTGCGTGCGCTACGACAGTCTTCATATAATCCAGCTTGTTGCCGGTATCGTAATAGTGGGCGTTTTGGACTTCACAAGCGTAGACCGGGCGTTTTTTCATTAACTTATTTATTGCGTCTACGAGCCAGATCTCATTGCCTTTTCCAGGTTCGAGCCCTTCCAGTGCGCTGAAAATATCCGGCGTTAAAACATAACAACCAACGACACCCAAATTTGAAGGTGCTTCCTCGCGGGTAGGTTTTTCAATATATTTTTTGATTTGCCAGATATTCTTTTCCACCTCGGTGCCCCCTATCACACCTACTTTCGTCACATCTTTTACCCGTACGGCAGAAAGCACCGGGTCACCGTACTTGCGAAAAGTGTCTATACATTGCTTCACCCGTGGAGGGTTAGCCGTAATAAACTCGTCGCCGAACATCGCCACAAAAGGTTCGTTGTCAATCACTTGTCTAGCGCAATAAAACGGCGTGCCGTTGCCGTAAGGTCCTTTTTGGCGGATATAGACAAAGTTGGCCAAACTCGCGGAGCGCTTGACCTCTTCTAATAGTTTAGCCTTTTTTTGCTCCTCGAGGAGGGTAATTAGCTCATAAGGATAGTCGAAATGATCTTCAATTGAGCGCTTATGCCAACCGGTGACAATCACGATGTCTTTGATGCCGGATTCAACGAGCTCTTCAACGACATACTGGATAACTGGTTTGTCAACAATAGGAAGCATTTCCTTGGGCATCGCCTTGGTCTGCGGCAAAAACCTCGTACCAAAGCCTGCGGCTGCAATCACCGCTTTGGTAATCTTTTGCATAGGGTGTTTTTATTCTACTACGATTTCTCTGATTTTGTCGCGTATCTCGGCAGCAAGCTCAAAATCAAGGGTACTGGCTGCAATAGTCATTTCCTTTTTAAGTTTGCTTACAATTTTTTTGGCATCCATGGGCGTCAAGGACTTTGTATCCAAGTTGTCCAGCACTTTAACCACCGGAGACTTTTTGCTGTCAAACAGCTCACCGAATTCGCCAACTGCCTCCTTGACCACTCGCTGCCTGATAGGCTTACTGATTGCTTTGGGAATAATGTTATACTTTTTATTCCACATAAGCTGATATTTTCTTCGTCGGTTTACTTCGTTTGTTGCATTCTTAATCGATTTGGTAAGGTTTTGAGCATACAGAATTACTTTACCTTCGGGGTGGCGCGCTGCCCGCCCCATTGTCTGGATCAACGAAACTTCACTTCGCAAAAACCCTTCTTTATCGGCATCCAATATGGCAACGAGTGTTACTTCGGGCAGATCCAAACCTTCTCGCAGCAGATTAATCCCGACCAGGCAGTCATATTTCCCCTGCCGAAGCTCATCCAAGATATCGGACCTCTCCAAAGTTTTGATATCCGAATGTAAATAATTCGCCTTCAGGCCTTCTTTTTTGAGATAATCAGTTAAGTCTTCTGCTGTTCTTTTGGTAAGCGTCGTAATCAGGGCGCGCTGGCCTTTCCGACTTAATTTTTTGACTTCGCTTAGGACATCCTGTACTTGAGTTTGCGCGGGGCGAACCACAATTTCGGGGTCGGTAATGCCTGTGGGACGCACAAGCTGTTGGGCAACGTACTCGCCGGCCAAGGAAAGTTCCCAGTCACTTGGTGTGGCACTTGTTGCCAGAAACCTTGGAATCCCACGCATAAACTCATCAAAGGTGAGCGGCCTGTTGTCAAACGCTGCCGGCAACCTGAACCCGTAGTCCACCAGTACTTTCTTTCGGGAAAGGTCACCAGCATACATACCGCGAATTTGCGGAAAAGTGATGTGGCTCTCGTCAACAATTACCAGCCAACGGTCACCATATGCTTTGTTAAAATAGTCAAGAAGGCTATGTGGCGTGTCTCCGGCTGCTCGTCCGTCAAAATATCTTGAATAATTTTCTATTCCCTTGACGTAACCAACCTCTCGAATCATCTCAAGGTCGTAAGTAACTTTTTGCTTGAGCCGCCTGGCCTCAAAGTCTTTCCCTTGGTATGTAAGCTCTTTAACACGCGTAGTTAGATCATTTTGGATTTCCTCAAAGATATTTTGCTTGGCAAACATGTCAGCCATAAAATGTTTACCCGGATAAAGCACAAAAGAGTCCAAACTTGAAATTGTTCTGCCCGAAACCGGGTCGAAAGTCGCCATTTTTATCACCTGATCGCCGTCAAGCTCTATCCGTAAACCCGTATCCTGATAGGCCGGATAGATGTCAATTGCGTCACCAAATACCCGGAATGTTCCCCTGTGGAAGCCAAAATCATTCCGGATATATTGCAGCTCCACCAGTCTATCAATAATCTCACTTCGGGTTATTTTCTTTCCGACATTAGTCGCCAATGTAAACTTGCCATATTCGACCGGGGAGCCGATGTTATAGATACAGCTGACGGAGGCGACAACAATCGTATCTTTACGTGACAATATGTTGGTCGTAGCCTGAAGCCTAAGTTTGTCAATAAGCTCGTTTACGGCAGAATCCTTTTCAATATAAGTGTCTGTAGAAGGAATGTATGCTTCGGGCTGATAGTAATCATAATATGATACGAAAAAAGAAACGGCGTTAGCCGGAAAAAAGTCCCTGAACTCCTGGTAGAGTTGTGCCGCTAACGTCTTGTTATGAGAAATAACCAAAGCTGGCATGTTCAGTCTTTGGATAATATTTGCCGCCGAAAATGTTTTACCCGATCCCGTCACTCCCAAAAGCACCTGGTACTTGTTGGCGCCAACAATCCAGTCGGTTAACTGCCTAACGGCTTGGGGCTGGTCCCCGGTAAGGCTAAACTTCGCCTTTAAACTAAACTTGGCCATTAAACTATTTTAGCATGAACCAAAGTGGTATTTGGGTTATTTATGGTTTTTGATATATTAAGTTCCAGTTGACACATTCGGGTTTTATTTGTAAAAAAGATGTATGACTTTAGTAGTTTACAGACGCCAACGTCAAATCATGGATTTCATCCGTCAATATATTGAAACGTCCCGTTCTGCACCCACACTTAAAGAAATTGCCCAAGCAATTGGCGTTACTTCCCTTGCAACCGTCCACGAACATCTTGCAAATCTCGAGAGCAAAGGTCTAATTAAACGCACCGGAGGAAAAAACAAGTCCATCACGCTCTTGGACAAAAAATATTCAGCCGAAACAAGTGACGGGCTAAGAGTCCCCGTCCTCGGGTTTATCGCTGCAGGTGCACCGATCGAGCCATTTACCGACCCCAATGCTACTATAGCCATTCACCCGACATTTGTAAGCGGCCAAAAAAGGGTTTACGTACTTCAAGTAAAGGGTGAATCGATGATAGACGAGCAGATCCGCGACGGTGACTTTGTCGTCATAGAGCAGACTGAATCTGCCCGCGACGGTGACATTGTAGTCGCTTTGCTTGACAACGGCATGGCAACTCTGAAGCGCTTTTTTAAAGAAGCCACAAGGGTGCGTCTTGAACCGGCGAATTCGACAATGGAGCCTATATTTGTCCGAAACGTAAAAATCCAAGGCAAGGTTGTGGGCTTAATCAGAAAATATCTGAATTAGGCGAACGACTTCCTTTTTACTGTTTCCAGTACTTTGCCAAGTAAATTCCTTCCGGACATCTCCACTGGTTGGGGAACATCAAGCAAAGCAAGTATTGTGGGAGCAACGTCGGCCAAAATACCTACGTCGAGTGAAACCGAATTATTCAAAAAATCTTTGGAGATTGCAACGAAAGGAACAGGAAATGTCGAATGCTCTGTGTCGATCGCACCGGTCTCCAAATTTATCATTTCCTCAGCATTTCCGTGGTCTGCCGTAAGTAACAAATAGCCACCGTAGGCTAATACATAATTGGCAAGCTCGCCGATGCATTCGTCGAGCACTTTGCAGGCGGTGACCGTCGCACCAATATTGCCGGTATGCGCCACCATATCAGCATTGGCTAAGTTAATCAAGGTAAATGGGTAGTCGCCGTTTTTCAGTTTTTGAAGGACTGCCGAAGTCACCTCCCTGGCAGACATTTCGGGTTTAAGGTCATAGGTAGGAACCTTAGGCGAAGGTATTATAAGGTTTTGCTGCTTGTCAAAATTCCCTTGCAAACCGTTAAAATAATATGTAACAAACCGCTCTTTTTCGCTCTCGGCCACGCGCAACTGATGCATATGATTTTCCGATAATATCCTTCCCAAGGGCATATTTATGAATTCGGGAGCGAATGCTACCCTTGCTCCGTTATCTACCAAAATCTTTTCGTATTCTGTCATTGTCACAAAATACAAGTTATCCAACTGTGCCCCTCTATTAAAAGTCGGCCTGGTAACGTCAGGTGTGCCTAAATGGGTTTTTTCGTACTTTATGCGGTAAGGATCAAACTCCATCTCACCGGTTTTATTTTCAAATTCTTTCAAGACAAAGGCGCGAGACAACTGCCTTGGCCGATCGACCCTAAAGTTAAAAAATATCACGGCGTCATTCTCGCCGATCACTCCAAGCGGTTTGCTTGATTCGCCGGTAATTATGGCCGGCTCAATGAATTCGTCGGTTTTGCCCTGGCTGTAGGAAGCGTCAATAGCCTCTTCCGGAGTTTTAACAAACTTACCCTCACCTTTTGTCAACGCAAAATAGGCTTTTGCCGTCCTGTCCCAGCGCAGATCCCTATCCATAGCCCAGTAGCGCCCCATGACGCTCGCTATAGTTCCCAGGTTTTCTTTTTTAATCACATCCCTGATGAGGCTAATGTAAATTTTTGCCGATGTCGGAGCCGAATCTCTACCGTCGGTAAATAGATGAAAGAAAACTCTAGTGAAATTTTCTTTCCGCGCAAATTGGAGCAACGCAAACAGGTGATCAATATTTGAGTGCACACCTCCGGCACCAATCAAACCCATCAAATGCAAATTGGAATTGTTAGCTTTGGCGTGTGTAAAAGCTCCCTTGAGTGTATTATTTTCAAAAAAACTGCCGTCGGCTATCGACATGTTGATTCGCTGCAAGTCCTGATAAATTATTCTGCCGGCGCCAAGGTTGAGGTGCCCGGTTTCCGTATTGCCGTCCTCACCTTTGGGAAGGCCGACTGCCTCACCCGAGGCAAGTAGCTGAGCGTGCGGGAAAGACGCCCAATAGCGCGTAAAGTTCGGGGTAGGCGATTGGGTAATAGCATTGCCCGGGCCGGGTGGTGCTATACCCCAGCCGTCCAAAACTACCAAAATTACCTGCTTTGTTTCATCGATATCCATCTGAGTGAAGTTTAACCAGCCGTAAGCTCTAAGTCTATAGCGGAAAGGCGATTATATTTGGCAACCCTCTCTCCTCTGTCCGGGGCACCAAACTTCACATAATCAGCGCCGACGCCGACTGCAAAGTCGGCGATAAACCAGTCATTCGTCTCGCCGGACCTGTGAGAGACGATGACTTTAAAACCGGCATCTTTGGACAGCTTTACCACATTTAGCGTTTCTGTTAATGTTCCTATCTGATTTGGTTTAACTAAAATGGCGTTGCATGCTTTTTCTTTGATCGCTTTTTGGACTCTTTGGGTATTTGTTACCAATAAATCATCGCCAACTATCGTAATAGTCTTGCCAAGCATTTCGGTTAATTTTGACCAACCACCCCATTGATCTTGTTCAAGTGGGTCCTCGAGTATAGCCAAATGATATTGGTCATTAAGAGCTTTGTAATAATCAATGAGAGCATTTTCATCCAACTGGGTAGATTTGTCCCGAATGGTATAATTGCCGCCATCATAGAAAGTGCTTGCGGCGACATCCAGTCCGAGAAAGACTTCACGCCCCAAGTTATATTTGGAAAAATTAATCGCCTCGATCAATATTTCAAGCGCGTCGGCATTGGTAAATAGGTTCGGCGCATAACCACCTTCATCGCCGACCGAATGAATAGCACCTTTTTTGGCTAATGTTTCACCCAGTCCATGATAAATTTCAACACCCGAGCGCAAGGCCTCGCTAAACGGCCTGGAGGTAGCCGGAATTACATGAAACTCCTGAAAATCAAGGTTACCGGCGCCATGTAAACCACCATTTATCATATTAAACATAGGTGTCGGCATGCGTTTGGTTACAGCGATGCCAACCGTCTTCGCCAAATCACTAAACCAATCGTAGGGCCGCATACCGGCGTCGACTGCACCGGCTTTCGCCACAACGATTGAAACAGCCAAAATTGCGTTTGCACCAAGTTTAGTTTTATTCGCCGTCGCATCCAGTGCAATTATTTTTTGGTCTATCTCAATCTGCTTTTTTGGGTCCATGCCGACAACCGCGCCAGCCAAGACAGTATTGACATTTTCAACCGCTTTAAGAACTCCTTTCCCCATATAGTATTTCTGGTCGTTGTCGCGTAATTCTAAAGCCTCGTGAGTACCAGTTGACGCGCCCGAAGGGACCGATGCGACAACGTATGCTCCGCTATCCAGCAAACAGGCAGCTTCAATCGTCGGATTTGCACGTGAGTCCAGAATTTGCCTTGCCCAGACTTTTTTTATTTTGCTCATTGAGATTAACCTTTTATTATTTCTCGCTCTGTTTGGGAAATCACTTTTCGCACTCTTCCCACCGCGTCTGGGTTAACAGAAATGCTTGTTATTCCAGTTTTGACTAATGTTTCGACCAAGTCGTCATAAACGGACGGCGCTTGCCCACAAATTGAACAAGTGACACCCTGATCAAGGCAATGCTTGATGGTTCGTTTAATCGACCATATAACAGCTTTACTTCTTTCGTTAAATGCCGAAGCGACGTCGGCGTTGTCGCGGTCGGTGCCAGTAACCAACATTGTCAGGTCGTTGGCGCCAATTGACACGCCGTCGATGCCTACCTTAATGAAGTCTTCTATCGAAATTACATTTACCGGAATTTCTACCATCATCCAAAACTTGAAGGAAGAAGACTCAAAAAGGCCGTTGCTTGCAACAATGCGGCGAACGCGTAAAAGTTCCTCCGGGGAACGCACAAACGGGATCATCAACCACAAGTTGTTGTATTTTTCGCGGACCGCCTTTATTGCGTCAAGTTCCAGTGTAAAAACTTCGGGGTCGGCTATATAGCGAAAGGCGCCGCGGTAACCAAGCATCGGATTGCTCTCATCAGGTTCCCATTTAGCACCACCCGGAAGAGACTTGTATTCATTGGTTTTAAAATCAGTCGAGCGGTAGACAACGGGCCGCGGGTAAAAACTTTTACAGAAAACTTCTATGTCCTTTGCAAGTTTGGCGACAAAGTGGTCACGCTTTTTATTCTTAATGGCCTCTTTGGGGTGTAAACCGATATTTGCAATCATAAACTCGGCTCGAAGCAAGCCTACTCCCTCAACATTAAGTTTGGCCAACTCCTTGGCCCGCTCTACTTCTGCCAAGTTGATGTAAAGCTTGGTCGCGGTTTTTAGCGACTCGTACTTTTTAAAGTCCTGTTTCTTTTGACTCAGTTCCGTCTTAATTTCCGCTCCCGCATACACGTAGCCTGCCCTGCCGTCAACGGTGACGACATCACCATCTTTGAGCTTTTTAGTTGCCTCTTTTGTCCCGACCACACAGGGGACTCCCAGCTCCCGTGAAACGATGGCAGCATGGCTTGTCTGTCCGCCTTCATCCGTCACTATCCCCATTGCTTTCTTCATTGCGGGAACAAAGTCGGGACTTGTCATCGGAGCGACCAAAATATCGCCGGAAGCAACTTTATTAATTTCTTTCGGGTTTTTTACTATTCTCACTACGCCGGTTGCAATTCCGGGCGAAGCTCCGGCTCCTGTTAAAATCGGCGTAGTTGAAGTTTTAACTTCGCCACCGCCAAACTTTTGGCTCTCGGTTTTTGATTTCTGACTTAATGTTGTAATTGGTCTGGTCTGCACAATATAAAGCTTGCCGGTTTCTTTTGCCCACTCTATGTCTTGGGGATAGTAATAATGCTTCTGAAGTGCTTGGGCATATTTGGCCAATTTGACCACTTCGGCGTCGGTTATTTTTTGCAGATCTATTTTTGCAGACGGCACTGCCTGTTCTTTGGTATCGGTACCGACACGAATCAATTGAACCTTTTGATTGGAGATTTCTTTAGACAAAATATCATAAGTGTCCTTTTGAACCACAAAATGATCGGGGATTACAGCCCCTTGGACGATATACTCACCTAAACCCCAAACAGCTTCGATAACGATTCTGTCCTTGGCATTAGTCACAGGGTCAACGGTAAACATCACGCCCGAGACCTGGGACTGGACCATTTTTTGAACAACTACGGCAATTTTTACTTTCGTGTGCGGGATTTTATTCTGCACTCGATAGTAGACGGATCGGGCAGTAAACAAAGACGCCCAGCAACCACGAACAGCTTCCATCAAATTCGCCTCGCCTTTGACATTCAAAAAGGTGGCCTGCTGGCCGGCAAACGATGTCCCCGGCATGTCTTCCGCGGTAGCAGATGACCGTACGGCTACCAATGCATGCTGAAACACGCCGGAGAGCTTTTTGTAGTGCTTCACAACTTCATGGGCCACTTCTTTGGGAACCGGCGAGCTTTTTATAAGCCTTTGAATAGAAGCAGTCGCCGAAGTCAGCTCATCGGTATTTTCGACATTTATTTTCCCAAGAATCTGATAAATCCCCTCACTTATATCATTTTCTGCTAGGAACATGTCGTAAGCGGTCACTGTGACGCAAAAACCTGGAGGCACCGGAAAACCTGCTTTTGTCATCTCTCCTAGATTTGCGCCTTTGCCACCGACAATCTCGGTATCACTTTTACCCAGGCGGCTAAATTCCTCTACTATTTTCGGGGCAGTCATAAATTCATTATAATTGGCAAATCCAAAATGGCAAATGGTTAACCTACACTGAAAGCTCTTGCTTGAAATAATCGACCCACTTAATCGGCGCCGGGTCAATACCGTAAAGCATGGCGAGATAGAAGTTAATGAAGGATCCCAAAGTTATGAGTTCAAATATCTGCTCAAGCTTGTCCGGGCTCCTTAATTTATAGACACTAAAACCGACTTCATTCCTATTAACCACATCTTCAGTAATTTTATAGCGCTTACTCACAGATTCAAAGTAGCTATCCGACTCAAAAAATAAAAAGTGCCAAAAACGTTTGGCCTCTGCAGGATTTCTCAAACCCTCCATCAGGTTGTGATTGAGTTCGGGGAGCTCAAACAAAGCCGAGAAAGTTTTGGAGTTTTCGTTTAGTTGATTTTTAAAGACGTGGGCAGCGCCGACCAGATGCTCACTAGCCACAAGTATTGCCATTTTGTTCCTTAGTCTAGCGGCTATCTTTTTTGCCAAATTGTCTTTCTCGCCAACTTCGATTATAAATTCTTGTATGAAGCCCCTTACCGTACTTTCTACGTTCTTCATCTCGTCTTGTCTTAAATAAATAAACTCGCAGCGGGCAAGCAGGGCGAGTACGGCAACTATTGCATAACCCACGGCCATTCGGGGCTGATTTGAGGGGTTGAATCTGGGATCAATTATGTAACCCGGCAGGGAGTTTTCCTGAGCAAAGGCTTGAAGTTTTGCACCCGTGGCGATAACAAATATCCCAGCTTGCTTAGACAGAGCTTGATTCCCGCAACTAAGGACTTCTTCAGTTGTGCCAGAGTATGAAGAAAGTATAACTAGGGAATCTTTGCCCACATATGCCGGCAGATGATAATCGTTGACAACTTCAAAAGGTGCCCTCAGGCGGTCCCCGGCAAGGGACTTAACCACCCGGCCGCCGAGTGCCGACCCCCCCATGCCTGCTAAGACAACGTTTTTTGCCAAAGCACACTCTTTGGGAAGCTCTAATTTATTGACCGACGTCCACGCATCTTTAATCTGGTCCGCCAGAGCCACAACAGACCCATAAACATTACTTTTGTCTAATTTATTTATATATTGAAGATCGTCTAAGACACTCACTATTTTATAGTAGATCTAAATGTCCTTCTCATCAACCACTTACTATGTCAATAATCGCATCACGAATATCAGCATTGTTTGCTATTAAGATTGCTCCAAACATGTCTGTTGTTAGTTCTTCGCCCTGAGCGCCAAAAACAACTGCTCCTGCATTTTTCGCAATTAGAATTCCAGGTAATACATCATAAATACTTGGCGGATTACTAATATTAAGATATGCCTCACAGCCACCCTTCGCCAGCCAGCAAATCGCAGTGTTTTCATCTGCAAGTGACCTTAAACGATATACCTTTTTCCCTAATCTGCCAAGTTTTTTCCACGCTTTATCGTACCCACCCGGGTGTCTGTAATACGAAGGTAAATAGCAATATACAAACGAGTCTTTAAGGTTTGACACATTAGACACGCTTATCTTCTTGCCGTTAAAAAAGCTCCCTATATTCTTGGCCGCGCTGTAAAGCTCATTTTGAATCGGTCTAAAAATAGCAGAAACAATGGGTTCTTTTTTATAAGTCAAAGCAATCGAGCAATTAAAAAGGGGTACGTCTCTTACAAATTCTTTAGTTCCATCCAGAGGATCGATCACCCATTCAAAGTCAGAAGATTTGTCCATCTTACCAATTTCTTCGGAATAGATATTATGAGAAGGGTAAGACTTTACAATGGAAGAAACAATAAACTTTTCTGAAGTTAAATCAGCCGACGTCGCTATGTCCTGTCTATCTTTTTGACTGGTGACCTTAAATGTAGACTTCTCTTTTATAAGGATTTCACCTGCACTTATTGCTAGTCGTTCACAGAAAGATAAATAGTCCTTAAGTTTATCTACTGTCATTAGTCAAAAGCGTGAACATTAACACCTGTATCCCACTTTATTTCTTTGTGTGAATGGAGCAGGTCTCCCAACTCTTTTTTAAGTTCGTCATATTGTTCCTGCGTTTTGCCCTCGAATTTAATGGTGATGTATGGACCATTCTGGCTCGCACGTATGACTGCCATAGTATCCTTATCATCCATACGAACGCCGTCAATTTCAACAAAATCAGCATTTTTGTACATTTCCTTAAATTCCTTACTGATCACGTTTTTTACAAAATCAAACTTGATTTTGTCCTCAAGCCCCAACTTTATTTCAGGGCTTGAAACATAACGAGGAAGGCCAGAAACCACTTTCTTCAAACTTTTACCAACTCTTTTCAGATAGTTTAAAAGTCTTAATGTTGCAAACGCACAATCGTCATGACCATAAAAATTATCCATAAAGAAAAAGTGCCCAGAAAGCTCACCGCCGAAAAGCGCTCTTTCCTCTTTTAATTTAGCTTTAATAAATGAGTGGCCGGTAAGCCACATAACCGGTTTACCTCCCTTTGTGTTTATTACGTCTGTAACCTGCTTAGAACAAAGGTTGTTAAAAATAATTTTAGCACCTGGCTGAAATTCTAAAATATCCAAAGCAAATATCGAAACTAGGTTGTCGTTCCAAAGCAAACTACCGTCCTCATCGACAACTCCGATCCTATCGCCGTCTGGATCATAGCAAAATCCCATCTCTGCTTTATTCTTTCTGACACCTTCTGCTAGTCTTTCCACATACTCTCTCTCTGTTGGATCCGGAGTCCCAAGCGGAAACCTGCCGTCAAGCAGGGTATTTTGCTCAACTACAGTGCATCCAATGTCACGCAGTAAGGCTGGCATAAACTTTCCAGGTGTGCAGTTACCGCCGTCGATAACGATTTTAAAGTCAAGCTTGACGGGCATTCTTTTATATAGATCTTTTTTGTAGACTTCAAATATTTCCTCTTGCCTATATCTACCTTTTTCTTTAGGTTTTATAAACTGTCCAGACTTTGCCAATTTCTTTAGTTCTTGAATTTCTTCCGAAATCATTGTGTCCGAAAACCCAACAGCTAGTTTGAAACCGTTGTATTCCTTGGGATTATGCGAAGCGCTTACCGAAACACCCCCTTTACTTTGATAGTAATACTGCGAAAAGTACATGAAATAGCACATTCCCAAGCCATGATCTATAACATTTATTCCTGATTCCAACAAACCATCGACAATCGCTTTTTTTAGTTCTTCTGAAGTTGTTCTATTATCTTGGACGACAACAGCCTCATTTATTCTACGACGAGACAAAAAGGTGCCGTAAGCTCTCCCAATAATATATGCGCCATCAATATTTAACTCTTCCGGTACCTTTCCTCTAATGTCATATCCCCTAAAGATATTATCGCTAAACAAAGGATCGATGTAATCCATGTGCTGTCATTCTAATTCCTTAATTATCAGGAGGTCAAGGGAGGTGAGTAAATCGGCCTGGCCGGTTTTTGACTTAAAGTCGGCTTGGGCCAAAAAAGCTGTAACTTTTTGCTGGTGCTTTTTGGAAAATTTATCTGCCTGCCGTTTTAACTTACTTACTCTCCAGGGGGGGCTCGAAAAAGTTTTGGGCTCGCTTGCCACCCAATACAGGTCCCTGACGTGCCGTGCAAGTAGTGCAAGAATCATCTCAATGGGGTTGCCGACCAGTGCCTCGTGCAATATTCTTAACGACGCTTGGCCATTTCCCGGGTAAAAGGAATCCAAAAAAGCCCAAAGTTTATGCGGGATATCAAATTTTTCCACCTTGGCACCTTTGGGTAAATATTTCAAAGTGAGCCTCCCGACTTCTTTGCCAAAATAAGCAATTATACTTGCGTCGCTTATTTCACCTTGATCTTTAATAAATTCTCCAAAATCAGCTACGTCCGGCTCATCGAGAACAAACAGCTGTTTTTGCCCAAAAAGCGATTGCGCACGGGTGGTTTCAGTTAAATTTACTTTCTTGCCGGCAACCTTTATAAGATCGTAGCCTTTATACTTAACTCGTGTCAAAACCTCTTCAAGCCGGTTTCTGGACTTAACATTATCTTCACCATGAATAACTACTATTTTCATTTAGCGTTTATTCTTTCTGTAACTGGCTATTAGCCTGTCTAACTTTTTGTGAAAATTACTTTTACCTCGTCGCGTATGGGGCAAAAGTGCACCGGAAAAGTTATGGGGAATATGGGTTATTTCATGCAGAACAACCTCATCTTTCTGACCGTCGCTTAATTTGTCAAACTTTTCCGAGACGGTTTCGATTATGTATGCCGGGCCTGTCCCCAGAGTCTCTTGCCAAATTTTACTCAACCCCCAAATTCGCGCAACTGCACTTGACCGGGAATTTACCGAACTAACCGCATAAATTCTGTTCGTATCTAGCCAACCAAGCGCCAAACTTCTTGCAAGTTTTGTAATCCGAATTTTAAGGTTTGCGTTTGAGGTAACACTAAACTTTCCTTTATATTTTAAAAACCTCTGCACCGGCTTTCACCTCCTTGTCCGTCTTGATGGCTACGATTTCACCTTTTTTGCCCAAAGTGATTTTTTTGTGTTCCATCTGCATCTGATCCAGATTTTGCTCAAACAAGTCCTCACCACCACGGACAAACTTTACCTTTTCGCCAACCGCCAGGTCGCCGGACAATTCTACGACCGCCACTTTTATTTTGTCGTAATAATGGGTAACATTTCCTACCTTAAAATTCAAAAGTATCACCCCCTTCCACCCCGCAACCTTCAAACTAGTCTTTCAATGTATATATGACACAGAGCAACGGCCAAAGCATCAGCAGAATTGTCAAAATGTGTTTTCTTGTGTTTCCCGCTCCGGACTTTCCCACCTAAGACCTTTCGAACAGATGCTTGAATTAACTTCTTGTCCGCCTTGCCGTCGCCTGCTATAGCCTTTTTAATGGTTCCGGGGGCATATTCAAAGACAGGAACTTTTGCCGTAGCCGCTGACAAAAGCATTACACCCTGAGCTTGGCCTACCCGAATTGCCGTTTTCGCATTTGTAGCAAAAAAAAGCTTTTCAATGGCTAGAACGTCGGGTTTCATTTCCCTAAGTAAAGTATTCATGCCCGTATAAATTCCAAAAAGCCGTTCTTGTGCAAGAAGTTCTTTGTCTGTTTCTATTAAGCCGAAACCACGAAGAAGTAAACCCTTACCATTTACCTCGATCGCTCCCCAACCTGTCGTCGCAGTTCCCGGATCGATGCCGACAATTATCATTAACCAAGTATATCAGAAAAGTTTACCCCGAATATCATAACGCACGTCTTGAAGCCCTGCTATATATTTTTTCAATTTCCTTCTTAGGTTTCTCCCTAATATAGTAAAGTTTGGCGTGCCTAACACCTTCCCGGCCACGCCTTTTGACAACCACTTTCTCGATAGCGTTGGACACAAGCGGAAAAATTCTTTCGATCCCGACCTTCGCTGAACCGATTCGCCGTACAGTGAACGATTTCCCTCGGCCTCTGCCTTTGATGGAGATTACTGTCCCTTCAAAAACTTGGGTGCGGGTTTTGCCTGCTTGCGCAGACTGGCCTCCTTCCTGAATTGCTAAATGGACAACGACAGCGTCCCCAACACCAAACTGTACTTCTTTATGTGTTGTAATAATTGCCATCAAGCGGTATTTTAGCTTATTTCCTTACCTTCAAGCAAGTCGGAAATCATTCTTGAGAGGTCACTACTCCAGTCAATCTTAATAGCCAGAGGGTACTCTGTGTTCTTTTCTTCAAACTTAAGTATCACTTTAGCACCCCCGGGGTGTTTTACTAATATGTTTTTCAACTCGGCAAACTTGTCTGGCGAAGTCTTTCTTGGAATTCTGATATAAAAAGTTTCGGCTTGGGCGTCGCCTTCAGAATTTAGTGAATCAACAAGCATTACTGGTGACTCTTCCCTAAAGTCAAGTTTACCTGAAAATAGTAACGGTCTTTTCGAGCCAAGCATTTCTCTATATGAAGCGTAAACTTTAGGGAATATGACAACTTCCATTACTCCCGTCCCGTCCTCAACTTTAGCAAAGGCCATCTGAGCACCTGTTTTTTTGGTAACAACTATTTTCATGTCCGTTACTACCCCGGCGATTTTCAGGTTTGAAACGTCAAGAGTGTTATCAATTTCGGCAATCCTATGTGTCACAAATGTAGCCAGCTTGCCTATAAGTTCGAAAATGGGTTTACTGGAAAGCGAAAGGCCCAATAACTGTTTTTCAAACGTCTGCAGCTCTTCCTCGCCAAATTCGGCAATTTCTGGTAGTTGAAAGTTTCTGGGCCCGGAAATTTTGTCCAAGTCGTCGCCAAAAAGACCTTGCTGGTCTAAATTGTTTCTCCACTTAAACTTATCACGAATGACGTCGATTGAGGGCAGAAGTGCAGCCCGTTTGCCAAATTCACTCAGCGCTCCCACCTTAATCAGACTCTCCAGGACCTTTTTGTTAACCCGCCTTGCGTCGACACGGCTAATAAAATCCACAAAAGTGGAAAAATCACCGTTTGTCCTCTCTTCCAAAATTGCTTCGATCGCGGCTTTCCCGACATTTTTGATTGCGTCAAGGCCAAATCTGATAGCATCGCTCCCATCTTTTAGTCTTTCCACCTTAAAACCCACGCCCGACTTATTAATATCAGGCGCCAAGACTTTTATGCCTATCCTTCTGCACTCGTTGATTGCGGCCGAAATTTTATCCGTATCCTTGCTTTCGGCTGTTAGAAGGGCTGTCATGAATTCAATGGGAAAATTTGCCTTCATGTATGAAGTTTGGAAGGCGACCATGCCGTAGCTTGCCGCGTGGGCTTTATTAAAGCCGTATCCTTGGAAAGGCTCAAACAATTTCCACAACCCTTCAGCTTCAGACGCCGACATTCCCGAATGTTTGATGCAGCCTTTGACGAAAATATCGTGCTGTCTATTCATTTCCTCAGGTATCTTTTTTCCGACCGCTTTTCTGAATTTGTCAACAGTTTCCCAAGTATAGCCGGCTATCTCAAGTGCGGTAAACAACAGGTCTTCCTGGTAAACCAAAATGCCAAACGACTTCTCCAAGAACTTTTTCATTTTGGGATGGTAATAGGTTATTTTCTGCTCGCCCTTTTTACGGGCAATGTAGTTGGGAATGTTGGCTATCGGCCCAGGCCTAAAAAGCGCAATCATCGCCATGATGTCCTCGATTCTTTCAGGTTTGAGCTCGACCAGATACCTTGTCATACCATTCCCACCCAATTGGAAAGTACCCATTGTTTCACCCCGGGAAAGCATGTCATAAGTTTTTTTGTCGTCGAGGGGAATGGTACTCAAATCCACTTCAATATTTTTATTTTCCCTTACAAGTTCAACTGCACCCCGAAGAATTGACAGATTACGAATTCCCAAAATGTCAAGCTTCACAAGGCCTATGTCCTCACAAGCGTGCATTTCGTACTGGGTTATCACCTTTTCACCTTTTGGTTCATACTGGACGGGAGTGAACTCGGTCAGCGCTTTGGGTGCGATTACAACCCCCGCCGCGTGCACGGAAATGTGCCTGGCATTGCCTTCAATCTGGCGTGACAAATCAATTATAATTTTGGCATCATCTTCCCTACGGTAAAGGTTATCAAGTTCCGGACTTTCTTTTAACGCCCTTTCGATAGTCATTGGAAAACCCTGGGACCCCATCGGAATTAGTTTGGCAATTTTGTCACCCGTCGAGTATGGAAAACCCAAAACTCTAGCAATGTCTCTGACCGAGGCCCGGGCGAGCATACGCCCAAAAGTGCAAATCTGGCCGACTTTGTCGCTACCGTACTTATGTTTAAGATAGTCAATCATTTCCTCTCTGCGGTCATCGGCGATATCCAAATCAATATCCGGCGCTGAGGGACGATATGGATTTAAAAACCTTTCGAAAGGTAAGTTATACCTGATTGGGTCAACGCTGGTGATGCCTAAGCAATATGCAACCAATGACCCTGCTACGCTACCCCGGGTGTTAATCGGAATTGTCTTTAACTTAGCCCAAGAGGCCATATCTTCGTAGATAAGGAAATAAGGGGCATAGCCTTTGTCACATATTACTTTTAGCTCCAAATCCAGTCGACTTTGCAAAACAGTGTCAGCCCTAGCATATTTCACCTTCATAGCTTGTTGAGTTTTTGCCCTCAATACTTCTTCCGCCGACTTGCTCCCTTCAAGGGCTACCTTAGGAAAATACCATTGGCCTAGGGTAAATTCCAAATTGCACTTGTCGGCAACCATCACAGTGTTTTCAAGCGCCTCCGGTAAGTCAAAGAAAAGTTCCGTCATTTCCCCGGGTGAGGTGACCCAAAAACTCGGTGCGTCAATAAATCGCAATCTTTTTAAATCGGTTACATTTTTGCCCGTGGCAACACACACAAGCGCGTCTTGCGCCGGGGCATCTGCCTTTTTGATGTAGTGTGCATCATTGGTGGCAACAACCGGAATGCCGAGTTCTCGGCTCAACTTAAGAAGACCATCATTAACTGTTTTTTCGTTTTTGGCAAGAGTAAGCAATGAGTTTTTGATCTCGTTATTGTCAATGCTTGAAATAAACGATGCATAATTATGCCTTTGAATTTCCAAATAGTAATCTTCACCGAACAGCTCCAGAAACCAGTTGGCAACCAACTTTGCTTTCTGGTATGACTCATTAACTAAAGCCTGAGCAAGCTCCCCCTGGCCACATGTGGAAGTGCATAGTAAACCTTTGGAGTACTTAATCAGAGTTTCCCGGTCAAATCTGGGCCTGTAATAATAACCTTCCAAATGAGCAATCGAAGTAAGTTTCATTAAATTCTTGTAGCCTTCCAAGTTTTTTGCCAAAAGAAGCAAATGGTAATTTTTCACCTTACTTCTTTCCGGCCGGTCAGTGTGTTTAACGTTAGTCGTATATGCCTCGACACCGATAATTGGTTTTAGCCCGGTTTCAGTCATCTTCTTGTAAAACTCAATAGCACCATACATCGCTCCATGGTCGGTAATAGCGCAGGAGTGCATCTGATTTTCTTTGATATGCGTGGCTAATGCCTTTATTTTTGAAAGGCCATCAAGCAAGCTGTACTCGGTATGAAGATGCAGGTGAACAAAATGGGCCATTGGTTATTTAAGTCTATCAAAAAAACGCTTTGACACCTCTTTTGGGTCACCACGCCCGGCGGATTTTTGCATAAATTTGCCAAGCAAAAAACCGACGACGTTCGTCTTGCCCAATCTAAAGTCCTCTGCAGCCTTAGGGTTTTCGATAAGTACTTCATTTATAAATTTGGTCATTTGTTTTGCCTCAAGGCTTAAATTCCCTGCACTTTTAACAATACTTGCCAAAAGGTCATTCGGGTCTTTGTATTTTTTATCGACATTTTTGTTTACGATAAGGTTTGCAATACTTTTTAAGTCTACCGAATTGTCTATGCTTCTAACATCATACAAATAATTCAACCTAGCCCTATCCTTTACAATAATGGTAGCCGCTTGCCAGGACACACCCCAACTTGCCAATTCATGAATAGTCTCCGAAGGCGACTTGGGTAAGTTTGTTTTAAGACCAGTTACGTATTCTTGACTCAAGCGGATCGGGGGCAAATCCGGCTCCGGAAAATACCGGTAGTCTTTTGCTTCTTCTTTTGTTCGTTGGCTTAAAGTGCCGCCGGCCGCCTCATCAAAGCCCCTGGTTTCCTGGGCTATTCTCTTCCCCTCATGAATAAGTTTTGTCTGCCTGGCTATTTCCGAATCGACCGCTTTTGCCAGAAATTTAAACGAGTTGATATTTTTTAACTCCACTTTATAATCCGGCAATTTTTTAGTTGTAGAAACAGACACATTAGCTTCCAATCGCATCGACCCTTTATCCATATCGGCCGTTGAAATTCCCAAATGCCGGACTATTTTGCGGATTTCTTTCAAAAATGCCGTTACTTGCTCACTGGTCTCAAAATCTGGCCCCGTAACCAACTCAATTAAAGGAACGCCGCTTCTATTAAAGTCAACCAAACTTAATTTTTGTCCTCCGACTGTTTTGTGAATCAGTTTCCCGGTATCCTCCTCCAAATGTATCCGGGTAATGTTAACCGATGGACTGTCCGGGGCTTCCCATCTGCCTGCTGAACAAAAGGGGGCTTCATATTGTGTTATTTGGTAGCCTTTGGGAAGGTCAGGATAAAAATAATGCTTCCTGTCAAATTTGGAATATAAATTTATTTTACAACCTAAGGCCAAGCCGAGTTTTAAAATGTTTTCAACGGCTAATTTATTGGCCTTGGGTAAAGCTCCCGGAAGTCCCAAACAAACCGGACATGTGTGGGTATTTGCGGGAACAGCATAATGGATCGCCGGACAACCACAAAACATTTTAGTTTTGGTATTCTGTTCGATATGGACTTCAAGACCTATTACAGGCCTTAACTTTGTTTTCATATTTACCCTTTTAACCATTTGATAAAGTTTTTTCTGTATGAAAATATGCCGTGTAACTCAAACTTTGCCGCAAGCCCGACAAGTAGGCCTAATAATCCCAAAGCAAAGAGCATCAACTCTATTCCGAATATTTCTGTAATAGTTGCGGAAAACAGTACAGGAACTACTGTCATCACTGTGGTAACAAACCAGATATTACCAAAAACCCTACCCATCAAGTCCGCGGGAGTTACCTCCTGAAGATATGTCAGCGAGGGAATCAGACTCGCAACATAAGCAGCGCCTGCCGCAAAGAAACAGATTAGCGACAAAGATCTGCCCAACCAAAAGTCAACGCTGGGAACAATTGCACTTAAGGCCAAAAAACAACCAGAAAAAACAAATATCGCAACTTCTATAATCTTTCGTTTGCGTACTGCTTTGCTTAAAAGTTTTGAAACAAGGAAGGTGCCCACAAGCGCCCCGGCAGCCGCCGGAGCAACCACTACAAGGCCGGACAAGCTAACTTTCGTCTTGATTATTTCGGAGGTTATAACAGGAAGGCTTACAACTACCACCGAGAGTGCCACTTGCAAGCCAGTAAGCAAAAGGAAGGGGAAAAGTATGAATGTATTGTTTTTAATAAATTTATAACCCTCGACCATGCCGCCAAAAAATTTGGAGACACCTTTTTCAAAATCCTTTGGCAACCTTTCCTGGGATTTGAGCGAAGGTAACATTTTGACGCTCAAAGCAGCAAAAAGCAAAATAACCCCTGCAACCAAGACAGTCGGGCCAAAACCCACCGCATCATAAAGCAGCCCAGCCGACACAAAACCGGATACCAGCCCGGATTGGACCGTCATGAAAAATAAGCTATTAGCCTGCGGCAGGTGGGCCTTATTGACCACATGCGGAAGAGAAGCAGCCTCGGAAGGCATATAAAACTGATTAAACAGCGAATAGGTAAAAACCACGGCGTATGACAAAAACAGATATTTGGAATAAAAGAGCGAAAACAGGAAGACAATCAGCGATTGAAGCAAGATACTGGTTATCATTACCTTGCGTTTGTCGGCCACATCTGCAGTTACCGCACCCACCGGCCCAAAAACTATAGCAGGCAGCGCGTAAGCTACCCATACAAAAGAAACAGCAATGGTCGACCCGGTTACTTCAAAAATTCTAGTCAATATCAAAAAGCTCAGAGTGTTAATCACTAGCTGCGAAATAATTTGTGACATCCACAAAAAAGTAAAGTTTCTTGCCTTTATTGTTTCTATAAATTCAATCATAGCTTTGGTTTCTGACTGTGATAGTCGGTGTTTCTTTGAAAAATTTCCCCCAAATCAAATAGCATATTTTCGTGAAACTTTTGGCTAATTAACTGAAAACCGATGGGCAAACCTTGGTCGCTAAACCCCGCGGGCAAAGCTAAGCCGGGGACACCGACTAAATTAGCCGATACCGTGTAAACATCTGCCAAGTACATACTCAATGGATCAGCCGTTTTTTCGCCAAGTTTAAACGGTGGTGTGGGTGAAACCGGAGCCAGCAATACATCTACTTTGGCAAATGCTTTGTCAAAATCCTCAATCAATTTAGTACGTACTCGGGCGGCCTTCAAATAATATCTATCATAATAACCGCTTGACAAAACATAGCTTCCCAGCATAATTCGTCTTTTCGCTTCATCACCAAAGCTGTCCCGACTTAGCCCATACCTGATCCCATCATACCTGCCCAAATTCGATGCAACTTCTGCAGGCTGAATAATATAGTAAACGGAAGTGGCATATTTTGTATGCGGCAAATCTACGTCCACAATTTTTGCACCCTGCTTCTCGAAGAACCGGGCTGCAGCGAGTACTTTTGTCCTGACTTGATTGTCCAGACCTTGACCGAAATAGTCTTTCGGAAGCCCAATTGTTATTTTTTTAATATCCCTTACTTCACCGGCCAATTTTACACTTTGGATGTTTGAGTCAAATTGATCCTGACCCTTGGTGACTTCCAAAACCCGCCTTGAGTCGCCTACGTTATTTGTCAAATGGCCCATACAATCCAAGGAACTTGCCATGGCAACCACGCCGAATCTGCTCACCAACCCGTAAGTAGGTTTAAGCCCCGTAACCCCGCAGAAACTTGCCGGCTGGCGAACTGAACCGCCTGTGTCAGTCCCCAGAGCAACCAGACAAAAATCACTTGCAACCGAAACCGCTGACCCCGACGAGGACCCGCCCGGGACAAAATCTTTGTTCCAAGGGTTTTTTATCGGGCCGAAATCCGAATTTTCGCCACTGGCGCCGTGTGCCCAAGCATCACAATTCGTTTTACCGATAAGAATGCAACCCGCATTTTCAAGTTTTTTAACCACCGTCGAAGAATATTGGGGAATAAAGTTTTCAAGGACGCGCGACGCAGCAGTTGTTCTGATGCCTTCGGTCAAATACAAATCCTTAAAAGCGGTAACCACCCCAAACAACGGAAAGTCCTCAAATACTCCTTCACCTTGGCTTACGAGCAAATTGTCCTGCTTCCTGGCGGCCTTCAATGCATAATCTGTTGTGACAGTCAGAAACGAATTGAGATTCTTGTCATATTTGGCTATTCTTGCCAGGTAATATTTCACAAGCTCGGTTACGCTGTACTTTTTTTCTTTAAGATCTTTGTGTGTGCCAGCAATCGACAAGTTTAACTTATTCACTTTTTGAGTACCCCTTTTGTCACAAAATAACTAGAGTCGCTTCTTGAAGCGTTAGTCGTGGCTATATCGCGCGCTAAACAGTCATTTGTGTGGTCATCACCTCTGAAAACATTTTCAAGACCAGTGGACTGGCTGGTGGGTAATACACGATCAGTATCGAGAGTGTTAAGCTCGTCCATGTAGTTTAAGACCTCTGATAGCTGGCTTTGAAATTTCTCCACCTCCGGGGAAGTCAGATCAAGTTTTGAGAGTTTGGCAACATGAAGCACATCCGACTTTGTAAGTTTAGCCATAAAACTAGGCTTATCATACAACACTCACGCCATTTGTTGTAGGGCCTCTATTCTCTTAGCCATTGGCGGGTGAGTATTAAAAAGTGAAGAAAATTTGTTTCTCGCATCGCCAATTTTATCTTTAAAAGGATTGGCTATGTAAAGATGTGCAGTTGCTTTATTAGCCGCTTCTAACGGCTCGTGATCTGCACTTATCTTTTTTAAAGCCGAGATCAGCCCGGATGGCTGGCGGGTTAGCATAACCGAACCCGCATCCGCAAAAAATTCCCTTTGTCTGCTAATAGCCAGGCGAATCAGTTGCGCAATAAGAGGGGAAAGAATAGCAAAAATTAGTCCTATGCCAAAGATTAGGACACCTATTCCCCCGCCGTCTCGCCTGTCACTTCTGCCCCGCATATAAGTCGCCCTAAGTAAAATATCAGCCAAAAGCGCAATTGAACCGACCAGAACACCGACAATAGACATTAAGCGTATATCGTAATTCCTAACATGCGTCAGTTCATGGCCGATAACCCCTTCTAGCTCCGTCCTATTTAGTTTTGAAAGTAAACCGGTCGTGGCACAAATTACGGCGTGATCCGGATCCCGTCCCGTAGCAAAAGCATTGGTTGCGGTGTCTTCAATAATAAAAAGCCGTGGTATAGAAACATTGGCCGCCAAGCTCAAGTTTTGGGCAACAGAATAAAAAAGCGGAAATTCTTGCTTGTCTGCCGGCTTTGCACCGGAGATAGTAAGGACTATTCTGTCACTGTAAAAATAACCCGTAAACGACATCAAGCCTGAAAGAATCAATGCCAAGCCAAAAAAGCTTAATCCTCCGAGTTCATAGCCAAAATAATAACCCAAGGCGCCTCCGATAAAATAAACGGCCAAGGCAACAAAAACCAGGAAGAAAAAAACAACGACAACACTCTTGCGCTTGTTAGCGCTTGCTGCCTCATATACGTTAATCATATAGATCCTTCGGCTTTGCGCTGGACGAAATTAAAGTTTCACTTTCGGCACTTTCGTCTCAGACTCGCTTACTTCCATGTGCTCTCCAGAACCGGCTGTCGCAAGGCCTTTTTGCTCCTCAAAGCCAAACATATTCGCAACCAGATTTGTCGGGAAACTAGCCCTTTTAACGTTAAAGTCCGCTGTCAAATCAATCAAAGTGCGCCTTGCATACATCACCTTGTCGGAAGTATCCCTCAATTCGTCCATAAGCCGAGTTACAACACCGGATCCTTTAATTTCGGGATTGCTTTCAACAGCGACTTGAATCGAAGGCAACAAGGAGCCTATTTTTTCGCTAGCTTCAGCCATTGTATTTATGTTGCCGGATTTGATCGCGCTTACCACCGCACGTCTGACCTCGGCAAGCTTTTCAAAAATTCCTTTTTCGTGTTTTAAGTACCCCTTTGCAGATTCTTCAAGATTGGGAATAAGCTCGGCTTGACGCTTGAGTTGATTTCCAATTTCCTGGACGGAAGCCTTTATACGGGCTTTGCTTGAAACAAAAAAGTTATAAGTTGCAACAAGCCAACCTACCAGAACAACCGCAACAATTAAAATTAAAACTAATGGCACTTAGTTATCACCTCCTTTGAATCAAAGTCAAAAATCATAATAGCACGTTTTGGATATCTTTCAAACTCATTGAATTAATAATGTCTTCCCTGGTCGCCCATCCACGCCTTGCAACAAAAACTCCAAATTGCATGTTGTCCATACCGATCAGATAATGGGCATCCGTACCCAAAGACATTTTCACACCAAGCTTCACGGCATCCCGAACTAAAATATCAGGTAAATCCAGTCTCGCCGGGTTGGCATTAATCTCAATAATCTTATTCTCTTTTATAAAATAGTCAAAAATAGCCGGCCAATCTAACTCAACTCCCTCCCTTCTATTAAGTATTCGCGTTGACGGGTGGGCAAATATCTTGAGCTTGGGGTGCTTAAATGCGTTTAGCACTCTTGCAGTCATATCGCTCTTACTCTGTTTAAAACTTGAATGAATGGAACCTAGTGCAAAGTCAAGATAATCAAAGCCTTTTTCGGGAACCGGCAGCCGACCGTCAGGAAGAATATCGATCTCCAGACTATTAAAGGCTTTCTTAAAATTTTTCATGTTGTATTTCACGAGTGAGTAATTAAGTTTATCAATAGCCTCGGCCTTAGCTTTAAGTATATCAATAATCTGAGCATCGTTATGGCCGCTCTGGCTGGGATTGTGCTCTGTAAAAGCAATATATTCATAACCCAGCTCATCGGCTTTGGTTACAATTTCTTTCATCGAACTCTGGCCCAAATCATGACTTGTTTCAATATTAAAGTCAGAGTGAATTTGCAAATCCCCTTTAATGTCCCTTATGTCAACAAGCATAGGCAAACCGGGCAGTTTACCCTGAGCGCTCCGTTGGGCAGCTTGGATTTCTCCTATATCTTCTCTAATTTCCGGTGGAATCAAGTCCATACCGAGAGCTTTATAAAATTCTTCCTCCGTTTTATATTTCTTCAATTTTTTGGTCTTTAAGTCCTTTATCCCCTTCTCGTTCAAGCTCATTTTGTTTTTAAGCGCGTACTCACGAAGTGCAATATTGTGGTGCTTGCTGCCGGTAAAGTGTTGAAGTAATGCACCAAAACTATCTGGCGGCTGAGTCATTGCGTCCACTTGGACATTCCCGGAAACCAAAATCGAGGCGCTTTCCGGCCCCTCCTCAATTTTGCGAATCTTTTTGGGGTAGGCGACAAAATGATCAAGGGCAACCCCTGGCCTTTTGGTGGAAATTGCAAGGTCTATGTCCCCCACTGTTGACGCACGCCGCCGCAAGCTTCCTAAGGGATAAACTTCCAAAACAGCCTTGGACGTTTTGAGCCAAGAAATAATTTGGTCAGCAATCGAAGACGCATATGGCAAAAGGAGTCTTTTTTTTCCTTTTTTGACTTCACCAATGGATTTTTCAATATTTTCCTCGCTCAATTCTCCAAAGCCTTCGAGTTTCGCCACTTTGCCTTCTTGTATTGCGATTTTAAGCTTGGCAAGAGCCGTTTTAGAAGCTTTTATACCAAGGCTGGTAGAAAGTTTATATGCTGTTTTAGCTCCGACTCCCGGAATTTTCATTAGTTCAAAGACCGCAGGGGGCAAGGTCGCCAGAATCTCATCAAAGTGGCTGGATCTGCCTTTAGCAAAGACCTCGCCCAAATGAGAAGCAATAGACGGTCCGATTCCAGAAACTTCGATTAATTTACCCTCATCCCAAAGATCTTTGGCCTCACTAGAGAGGTGCTCGACAGCGTCGGCCGCCCGCTCGTAAGCAACAATCCGGAATTTGTTTTTATCTTCACTCGCAATCTTATAAGCCGCGGCAACGTCGCGAAGTATTTCGGCAAGTTCTGTATTAGTTGGAATTTTGCGCATGTCCGTATATAATTGTAAATTGCAAATTGAAATTTGAAAATTAGCATTTGGGGTCGTAGCTCAATTGGCCAGAGCGCCTCCCTGTCACGGAGGAGGTTGCGGGTTCGAGTCCCGTCGATCCCGCTAATACCTTTATATATTTATTTGAAGCTTCTATGTTTGATTATTTCAAGAGGATATATTTTATCTTCTAACCACTGATGGACAGAATCAAAAACAATCTCCGAAATAAAATTCTCCCTCTTCATTTTTTTGATTTCGTCTTTTGAATAGAAATTAATTTCAGTAATATCTTCACCTCTTTTTTTCTGTTCATCTTCTAATGCTAAACTAGGTTTTCCTCTTAGCATCCTAGCTATAAAACTAAAGTAAAATGTATTTCTTTTTCCAAAACCCACTGTGCAGTTAAGTAAATCTGTTAATTCGATTTCTATTCCTGCTTCTTCTTTAGCCTCCCGTCTAGCACAATCAAATAATGATTCATTGTGTTTATCATATGTTCCTTTAATAATATTTAAGTAGTATCCATTCTTTTTGTTTGACCATTCTTTCAAAAGTAAAAGTCTATCTTTTTCAACTACGAATACACATATTTTAATAACAATATCATTTTCCATATAAGAATAATTTTACACTGTTTGATATTCATAATGAAATTGGTTCGTACAGAAGAAGTTCCGGAGATAATCCACTAGAGCCCGCAGATCGTGAAGCGACAGGGTTGCGCCCGCCCCCGCGGCGAGGGCACCTCTTTCCCTTCACGATCTGCGGTCTCTTTACGAAAAAATTCGAACTATATTTCAAAGATGGCGAGCCACTACTGGTTTATACAGTATAAGATTATTTATTTTGAAGGCTTTATTAGCAAAAAGGATACGGTTAAATGCGAGAAATATTTTAAAACTACATCCGGATGGAGAAGGCTGAATAAAATGCTTAAAGATACTTTGAAAAATATTTAAAATCAAGTTCAGGAAGAATATTTTTAAAGAAGCATAAACTTATTTCTTTTTAGCTTCAGAGTATTGGTTACCTTAACGAGAGGCGAAATATCTGATAAAATTATTGAAAATGGCTAATAAGTCGCTTAAAGACTATCAGAAAAAGGTAGTTGAGGAGGTTACAGAATTAGGTGAGGCAATTACTGTCCACACCGGAGAGCGGAAGGCCGGAAGTGGCGAAAAGGCTTTAGCCGATCACAGTGATCTGATGGAAGAAGCAGGAGACCTCCTTTTTTCAGCCATAGCAGTTACAAATAAATTGGGAGTAGATTCAACAGAAGCTTTGGAAAAAGCCTTTGACAGATATTCAGAAAAACTCAAAAACCTTCACAAAAATTCTTGATTAAAGCGTTACCAATCCAAACTGACTTGAAACCCAAGTACTATTTGGCTAAACTCCCATCTGTGGGAATAATTGAAGACTCTATTTTTGCAAATTATAAAACGGCACTTGAACAGGGCGACCTAGATCAAGCCAGAAAAGCCGTTAAGTTTGCGCAAGAATTAAAAACAATGACAGAGTCTGGCGACTTTGTAGATTACCCAAACAGCTCGACGCCTGAAGCACTACCTCCTTCAAACTTTGCCAACCCATTTCCCTACAAATATTATGAGTCGCAAGGCGTAGTTGTAATGGGTAACGCTGCAATCAACTTGACTCCCAAAGAAAACAAGCTTTTTGCGTTATTTGCCAAGAACGAATCTAGTGGAAATGTAATTCGTGTAATTACAAAAGAGCAAATACTAAATTGCCTGTGGGCCACTCGGAAAGTCACTAACAACGCTGTCCGGATTATTGTCCTTAGGCTCCGCGAAAAAATTGAGCCAGACCCTAAACAACCTCAGATTATATTAAGCTCATGGGGCAAGGGCTATATTTTTCTGGGAAACAATGAACCTAGTGAACCCAAATTCAGAGTAAATTAATTGAACAAACATATTTTTAACCCTTGTAACAAAAGTGTTCCATCCTATAGCAATTTTAAGAGCATTTACGACTGGCGGTGGCACTAGAGTGCGTTTTCATACGTGTAACTATTAACCAAACCCGCCTAATCTATGGGAGTGTTCTAGTCTGCTTGGTAACAGCGAGTGAAAATTTGGTACTGGTTAAAATAAGCAACCCAACTTAAATTTACAGAGAAAAACCCGGTTGGCTTTACTGGCACTCTCTTAACCAGACTGACAGAATATGTATCCGGTCAATTTTTCCGTAATTATGTCGTAATCATAAAAATATAAGAAGCGTTCTAAATACATGTTAATTAAGTAGTTCCAGTTATTTATTACCGATTAGACGGAACAATTCATCTGTGCAAAATTGGTATATTTATCAACCATTCTTGTGTTATAGGATTTGATATTTATTTACAAATGGTTACTTAAAAGGCTTGTTTCACGACTAGCTACGGTTGCAAAGACCTTGGATTTAACACTGAGTTTACGTAATTATTTAGTTACTAAATAATTACGTTTTTAAAATACCCGAAAAATAACCCAAAACTGTCCTTGACATTTACTACTCTTAAAGTACAATCGTATTCAAACTTCTGCCCTCAAAAAAATGCAAGGGGGTGAATACAAAAGACTATGAATTTAAAGTCACTACTTAAAGTTATTAAAGAGAACGAGTCTAAGCTGAGTACGCTTCTTGGAATGGCTGTTATTTTAATTTTCGGCGTCGTTGCCATAAACTACTTTAGAAACATGAATCAACCGGAAGAACTCACGCTGCCTGCGCAAAGCGATGAACAAATAGAAGGGTTGCCCGCAACTCACGTCGTTGGGGAAGGCGAAAATCTTTGGAAAATAGCGGAAACCTACTATAAATCCGGCTACAACTGGGTAGATATAGCAGAAGCCAACGAAATTCCATTTCCGGGTAACATCGAAACAGGCCAGGAGTTGTCAATCCCGGCGGTAGAGGCCAAAAAGGCTACCGTAGACCAGGCAAGCCCGCTGGCAACGGTAGAGACTCCACAAGAGGCACCTACGAAGGTTCCTACAAGTACACCTGATCCCGTCGTTGTATTGAACGATTCCGGTGCCGTATCAAATGCAGAAAGCTACACAGTCGAGCGAGGCGACAGCTTGTGGAAAATCGCACAAAAAGTCTATGGCGATCCTTACAAATGGGTGGAAATAGCTCGTGAAAACAAATTGATTAATCCGGATCTTATCCACGCCGGTAACGTGTTTGTAATACCAAGATAAAATTAAAAAGTATATTTGGTATAATAACCCCGATTGGTTCCAAGCGGGATTAGTTAACCGGCTTAATACCACCTTCCCAAGGTGGGGAAAGGGGTTCGACTCCCCTATCCCGCTCCGAGCAAGGCGATGGGCAAGGGACAAACTTGTTTATCTCGCTCACAACGGTACTTGACTAATTGTTCCAGAAAGATCATAAATTATATTGATGGTAAAAAGGAAAAAGGAATATTCCAAAGAGTCACTTATTAACCAAAAAAATATAATCTTGCTTTTAGGTGTTCTTTTTTTGAGCCTGTTTTTGCTTACCGTCACCAAATTTATTAAAAAATCGGCTACCAAAAGTCAGCAAACAGTAACTATTCCTTCAGAGGCCAGTGCCAGGCTGCTTGAACAAAACAATTCCAACCAAAATGGAACAGTTACTCTTACTCAGGAATTTGGTAAAAAAGTTAAAGTTTTAATCGAACTTGAAAATGCACCCAATGGCGTTCGCCAACCTGCTCATATCCACTCAGGAAGCTGCATAAAACTCGGCGAAATAAAGTTTCCCCTAAATGATTTGGTTGGCGGCAAGTCCGAGACGAGCGTTGTTACGTCAATGGCAGAACTTGTCGACATGCTTCCTTTGGCGGTCAACGTTCACAAATCCGGCACTCAAGCTTCAACCTACGTCTCCTGCGGCAATCTTTGAAGAACCTCTTCACCCCCCAACCTCCGAAAGAGGAGGGAACTTTGGTTTCGGTATTGGCTCTGAAAATTTATCGTACTCATCAAGTATCATTTTGAAAGTCCACCCGGAAAGTTCGGCAACTCCTTCTTTTTGATTATCGTTCAGTCTGCCACAGTCGGGGCGCACAACCCCCGTGTAGGCAGACCTACTTCACCAAGCGCGGATTTCTTCTTGGAGAAAGACCTTTGTTCATAAGTAAGGCTCTTAAACGATCGTCTTTGTCCATTCAGTGCAGACATCCCCAAATTGTTGATTTTTTATAAATACTATAAGATAATAGCTATATGCAAATTGATAATAGATGGGAATATTCACTTGAAACCGAGGCCCTTCGGGTGCTGCATACTGCTCACCAAATTGCTGTCGGGTTTTATAAAGTCAATAATTTTATCGTTTTGCCATATGACCCTGACTATAAGGACCAATCAATCGTCACCTTCCCTGACCTTGCATATTATAAAATCCCGCGTTTCTGGGAAAAGGTTAGAAGAGTTGATATCAGAAATATTCCGGTCAAAGCTCCACAAGATTTAGTTGACGACGTTGAAAAATTACTTGCGGAAGTTGTCTTACCCGAGCCACATTATAAAAATATTCAAAAAGTTTGGGCTATGGCTCAAGGCGAAATCTTGGCCCAAATAGCCAAAATACTGCCCGATAAAAAGGGTGACATAAAAAGCATTACGATTTACCCGACGCTTTTCGGAACAAACACATCCTTTAATAGACCCGCTAAGTTTCCCGCAGATGCATACCTTTATCTTCGTCATGACCAAGAAATACACGCAATAGTCGAAGCCATCCTAACATTTCTAACCAGGCAGGAGTTTTACGACAAATTGGATGGTGTCTGGAGCGAATCGGAGGCGATAGTCGACTGGTTAGTTGCTTTTTCTTCAATCGCCAAGGTGTTGGGAAAATACGAAAAAGCCTCCGGGTACATGCCGACATTAAGCCAAATTCGCTATAAACAAAGAGCGAACTTGACACAAAAATCAAAAGAGTTTTACCGAAAATTAGGCGTAAACTATCAAGTAAAAGACTTTAAGCTAGAAAATTTCTCTGACTTGACGGCAAGAGAAAAAGATCTTCTTGCCCTAATGATTAAAAAAGGCAGTTCGTTAACCACTGTCGACGAAGTTGCCGAAATTTTGTTTAAGGAAAATGAAGATGCTTTTTCGCTTCAAGCAATTGCCAAGCAAATCCAGCGCCTGCGCGACAAACTGGAAGCAAACGGCGTCTCCGGCAGTTTCATCCAAACCAAGAGGGGCCAAGGGTATTTATTAGTTAACTAATACTCCAGTTTCAAAAGCATAAAAGCGAAGTACAGCGAGCACTCGGAGGTGGCCCTTAAACATCGACCTCTGGCTAGCACTCAACCTCTGAAGAAAATAATCTAATGATCTTTCAACGCCTACTTGAAAACTATCTGAATCTTCAAGTAAGGCTGAAACTGCAGGATTGCCAAGGCTAACATTCATTACTTTGTCGGTACCATGCCTGGAATTAGGAAAAACTTGAGATAATTCTTCCTTAGTAAAAGGATGAATAGTTCTCAGCTTTTGACTTGAATTTCTAAGTTCCGGCGATTTCCAAGGAGCTTCCCTACCCTCGCGTGTCACTCCTTTCAGTCTTCCAACCATTTCTCTTGTAAAGTCTGGCAATGTCGCTCCATGTACATCCTCGTCTTTTAATTGTCTGCAAACATCAATCAGAGGTGCGGCAACAGAAGGGGTGTCGGCATAATCTCGAAAGTTTAAGCTAACCACCCTGAAACCATCACCAAATTCCCATCGTGCAGTTTCTCCTATGTGTCTAACAAGCCATGTCTTACCACTTCCCGGTTCTCCTACAGTTGTCAAGCATCTTTGAGGAACGTGGGATGCTCTTTGCAGAGCCTTAAGATCACCCATCACCCTTTCGACAACGTCACCTCTGCCCACAAAATTTTCCGGAGTATATAATCCCCTAAATTGACCGAAATCGACGGTGCTCATTTTAACTTCCCCTTACCTCCAGCCCAATTTAAAGGTCCAAGGCCTCTTTGCCCAAGTTGAGCCAAAATCAAATCATTCAACAAAGGATCGCCGTTTACTAATCCTTCAAATGTCTCAAAATAGATATCTGTTCCTAACTTTGCTAAGTTTCTGGCGATTACAAGCAGAGAATTGGTAATTTCATCTCTTTGTACAGTGTCGTCGTTAAGTGCGCCAACCGACTTTGAAATTGCCCTTACAATCTGGCCAATCATACTTGCGCCTTTAGTAAGTTCTGGAGCACCAACATGTTTAAATGCTTGTCGGCTGACAGAGTCAAGAGCAGTCAATGCGGGGCTAGCGGACAAAGCAGTTTCAAGTCTATGTTCCAAAGCATCAAAAGCCTCACCCATAGACTCATCATATGTAGGTGCACGAAAAGGTTTATAAGACGCTCCCTCCTTAAGTGTTCCTACCTGAAATCTTACCCACATTGGGTAATGATCAACAAAAGAAAGTGGTCTTAGCCTAATAGCGAAAATCTCCACATAAAAAACGTTTTTGGGATCTAAGATCAAAGTCTCTGCTAAAGGAGCTTCTAGATCGTCACCTTCGAAAACTACATAGAGGCCAGTGTTAAAATTGCCCTCTTCGGGACTGACCATTTGTACTGCAGTGAGATTATACCCTTGGTTCGCGTACACAGGGTTCCAAACAATGTCACTTCTTAGCCCTGGCTTCAAAGGAATAAATTTTGCAACCTCCCCGCCTGACCTTCGAGCTTCTGTTTGAAATGGTAATAATTCAACAGACATTTGGAGCCAATTTTATCCTATAGCGCGAGATTATCTTGACAGAAGTTTGACACTTCGGAAGGCTCAGTGTAAACACCTGACTGATAATAAAAATTTAGCAAATTACTTTTCAAGCTGCTTTTTGAGCGTTTTGAAGACTTCCTTTTTTGTCTCTCCAACTTTCATACCCCATACTTTTGCCATGTGCTCAAAATCACTTTCAACCAAAGATCCTCCGCCTTCATGGACTGGCTTTTTGCCCATATCATCGTCTGGCACTCCGCAACCACAGTTGTAACACATAACCAATTTACAATTTACAGTTTTCAATCTACAATTTCAATCATGAAACTAAAATTGGTCAAAAAGAAAAACGAGGCCGAGGGTACTAAATCTTTCTTTTTTGAGAGCGAAACGAAAGTCGACTACTCTCCCGGCCAGTATTTTTTTATCACTCTTCCAAAACTAAATTATCCCGACCAGCGCGGCGAGACAAGACATTTTACCCTCTCTTCGTCACCAACCGAACAACTACTACGAATAACTACCAGAATAAGGCCGGAGTCGGGCTATAAAAAAACCTTGGACGAACAGGTAATCGGAGGTGTACTTGAAGGCCGAGGCCCAAACGGAACCTTTATTTTAGAAGAGGAAACCCGCGATGTACAAGTCTTCATTGCAGGCGGAATCGGGATTACCCCTTTCAGAAGTATGATCAAGTATAGCCTAGACTTGAATTTCAAAACTCCGATTTATCTTATCTACTCAAACTCAACCCCCGAGGAAATCGCCTTTAGAAGTGACTTAGACGAAATGGCAAAGAACAACGAAAACATCAAGGTCGCAATGACTATTTCCAAACCCGAAGAATCCCAAGTTTACTGGCCCGGGCTAACGGGCAGAATTGACGACAAGTTGCTTCATAAGCTATTTGCAAATTGGAAATTGGCAATTAACCAGTTAACCTTTTGGGTCGCCGGACCGCCACCAATGGTCGACGCGATCGAAATACTCCTTGCCAGCAGTAATATCAACCCCGACCACATCAAAATAGAGAAATTCACGGGTTACTAGTATAATCTAAGCTAATTGGTGCCCTCTTAGCTTAGTGGTAAAGCAGCGGTATCGTAAACCGCAAACGTCAGTTCGATTCTGACAGAGGGCTCAAAGATGAGAAGAAATTACTCACGACTGCAAAACATTGAAGACAAACGAAGTAGCAAACATGCGCTTATTTTAATTGCAGCTTCCGTCTTTCTGGTTATTTTTTTTGCAGTATTCGGATTACCAATAGTCGCCAGATTTGCCCAAATACTAATTGGCATCAACAAAAGCGGCTCAGCCGTAGTCAGCGACGATACAACCCCGCCGCCTCCGCCAAAAATAACCGATCTGCCCGAATACCTAAACCAAGAAGAAGTTGAGGTTTCCGGCGTCACAGAACCGGGTGCTACTGTCAAAATCTACTTCAACGGCACAACTAAAGAGCTGTTGGCCAGCTCAAGCGGAAACTTTTCTACCAATTTCTCCCTTAGCGAAGGTGAGAACATCGTATATGCCGTTTCAACGGACAATAGAGGAAACGTAAGCGAGCAAAGCAACACTTCAATTGTTACATTGGATAAAGAAGCACCAGAACTTGAAATCAGCGAACCGCAAGAGGGCACCAACTTCTATGGAAACAGACAAAGGCAAGTCATAATCAAAGGCCAGACAGAGAACGGCGCGCGGGTTACAATAAACGACCGGATAGTGGTAGTCGAAAATACGGGAATCTTCACCTATTATACTAGCCTTGGCGAAGGCAACAATACATTTGCCATAAAATCCGCCGACAGAGCCGGAAACGAACGCGAGAAGACACTCAACTTAATTTTTTCTCCCTAAAGAAAAAATAAATTTTAGTAATAACTAAAATTGCGGCAACCGAAACATAAAAATAAAAAAGGTAAATAAACGGCTTCACTTGAACGTCGCGGCCCACAAAATAAGCATGGATAGCCACAAGAAAAAATGCAATATAATTTAGACTATGAACCTTTCTCCAGTGCTTACGGATTAAGCTGTTTGACCTGAATTTTGCGGCAAAGACGGCAAATACAATTAACCAAAAAGAAATCCGACCTAAAGTGTAAAAATAGTCGACGGGTTTGCTGCAAAGAGCACAAAAGTCCGTGAATACGTAAAAGGGATCAAGTTTGTGACTAAGGCTATAATTAAATATCACAAACAAGGTTGGATGAGCTATAACTAAAATAAAGGCAAGAGTACCCTCCAAGTGATGGAATTTGAATACCCACTCACCCACATTGCTGCGCATGTACTTCATCCGGGACCCAATTAAAACCTGAAAAAAAAGAAAATTAAAAGCAAGAAGCCCAGCCATACGCTGAAAAAAATTGATAAGCAGGTCCCGATCTGCGATTAATACACTAAAAGAGGTACTGGTCGAAAAAACCGTATAAACAGAAAACAAAACAGACAAAGTCCAAGCCAACACAAAGACAATAGCCATTGTGGCCGGTGAGGGATTCGAACCCCCGACCTCTGCAATGTGAATGCAGCGCTCTAACCAACTGAGCCAACCGGCCAAGCCTACTGATTTTACCTTAAAAAAGCACCTTGTTACAACCTCTACAAGATTTATATAATCAACATATGCTGGGAAGGTTTGGGGCGTTTTTTTTAGACATTCTGCAAGTTGTAGTATTTGCTGTTGCAATTTTCCTTTTTGTCTACCTCCTCCTTTTGCAACCCCATAAAATAAAGGGTAGTTCGATGTTTCCAAACTTTGCGGACGGCGAGTTTTTACTTACCGACAAGGTAACTTACAGATTCGGCGAACCCAAACGCGGCGATGTTGTCGTTTTCAAAGCCCCGCCAAACGACAGGGAAGAATTTATAAAACGAATAATCGGTCTTCCGAATGATAAAATTTTTGTTAAAGAGGGTAAGGTTTACCTCAACGGGCAAATGCTAAATGAAGCGTATTTGGAGGAAACAGTCTATACAGGCCCCGGGAGGTTTCTGACAGAAAGCGTTACAGTAGAAGTACCCGAAGGATCTTATTTTGTACTTGGAGACAACAGACCGTACTCCTCGGACTCACGGGCCTGGGGATTTATAGAACGGGGCAAAATCACCGGCCGTGCCTGGTTAATATATTGGCCTATCAATAAAGCGGGCATGATTAACTATGAAGGCCTATACGGGCAAAAAACTCAGCCCGTAAGCGCTTTATATATTTTCTGAAGATTTGCTTCCGTTTCCTCCAGTGAACCTTTAAAGACAAAAGCTACCTTAGTTTCTCTTCGGGAGCGGGTAACCTTGACATTTGTTTTAATCCCCACCGAGGCACTGGCAGAAAAGGCTCTCTCCAAGTCTTTTTCTATTTGGTCTATTTCGCTTGAAACCACTCTCGCCTGATCTTTACGGGTACCGGGCTTAGGTCTTTGACCCGATTTTGTTTTCATTCTGCGAGCTAAGTCCTCTGCCCGCCTGACTGAGCCTGATTCACGCAAGATTATTTTGTATGCTTCGACCATAAGGTTTGTATCATCGATAGCACTTAGGGCTCTTGCGTGGCCTTCTGAAACAAGTCCTGAAAGCAAGCCGTCCTTGAGTGCATCGGGAAGGTTAAGAAGTCTAAGAGAGTTTGAAACGTAAGCAACGGACTTGCCAATTCTCACGGCTATTTCTGTACTGGTCAAATTAAATTCGCTCATAAGCCGCTCAAACCCGCCTGCCCGATCAAGCGCGTTCAGGTCTATTCTTTGGACGTTTTCGACCAACGCCATTTCAAGCATACCCTTAGGTGTTGTCTCGCGGACGACAGCAGGGATATGGGTCAGGCCCGCAAGTTTAGAAGCTCGCCAACGGCGTTCACCAGCAATAATTTGAAAACCTGCAGGGGTTTTGGCAATGACCAGAGGCTCAAGTACACCGTGCTCTTTAATCGAATCAACTAAGTCAACCAAGCTCTCAGGTGTGATTGAGCCACGCGGCTGGAGCGGATTAGCTTGAAGCTCTTCTACGGATATCTGAATTATTTCTTCCACCATATTATTTGGCGACTACCGAAAGTACCCTCTTGCCCAGTTTTTGACTAAAATTGACTGCACCGGAAACCATGGAATACAAAGTGTGGTCACGACCTACTTTTACGTTTTGACCGGCGTGAAATCTTGTTCCTCTCTGGCGCACCAAAGTAAACCCTGAAGAAACCTTTTGCCCCTCGGAAACTTTTACTCCAAGCCTCTTGCCCTCGGGGCGCACGTGCTGAGTTGTCTTGCCGCCTTGCTTCTTTTTGGACATAACTACCTGACTATATTAACTTTTTTCACGGATGTCAAGTGACCGGAAAGTTATAATCCGATATATTAAGCTAGTTTTTCAACCAAAATTTTGGTATATTTGGGACGGAAACCGACTCGCTTTCTATAGCGTGACTTAGCACGATATTTTGCTATATAGAGCTTTTCACCGCTTATCGGGCCCAAATTAGTGAGTTTGACACTCACGCCTTTTACTTCAGGCATGCCAACCTCAAGTTTTTTATCACTTCTGTATAAAAGTATTCTGTTATCAACTTTTTCTTTTTCTCCGTGCAGCGCAACCAGGTATTCCTTGCCCTCCTCGACTTTGTACTGCGTACCCTTTATTTCCACAACCGCATATTTCATGTTTGCTATTATATATCCAAATCAAGAAAATAAAAACCGTATATTTTAAGCATCTTCGATATAATCTTTTAAATAACCCAAAGAAACAGCCTTTTGATGAACAGATTCGGCATGCTTTCTGATAGAGTCCGCGTCAAGTAGTGCGCGGCTAGCAATCTCCTCATCAGATAAATCTCCGACTAATTTCGAAGATGACCATCGAAGCGGGCCCTCCGTAACTACCAGACCTCCCATTTGCTTCATGCGCTCGACATATTTCGGGTAATATTTATTGTCTTTAGAAGTCCCTAAGACTTTTACTCCAAGGTCACCATAGATTTCTGCAAATTCCTCTTCTTCATCTTGGCCACGCCTCAAGGGAAGAACAACAACTTTGTCGACAGTTGGAAGCGATGCCATTTCCCACATCCGCCATGCAAGCTGAGGAAATCTAGGTCTATCTTCTCCTTTTCGCTCTTTAACATACCAGTTTGGGTCAAAACCTATAACCAGGTGGTCGCAATACGGCCAAATTCTCGCTGCCAGCCTTCCATGTCCTACATGCGGGGGATCCATTGCCCCATGACCAAGACCAGCTACTTCTCCTTTAGCCGACCATTCTTTGGCCTGCAAAATAAGACCATGCCAGGTCGAATACTTACTTGCCGTATCAATGAAAGGAAGCGGCTCACCTTGGTCACGTATCCTTTCTACTTCTTGACCTAATATTATCCCAGAATCGGTAGCTAGCTGTTGAATAACCATAATAGAAATCAAAATATCCAATTCATCATAGCCAGCATCCCGAGCTTCTTGAGGTTTGTTATAAAGCTCCCACAACATATTGCCAAAAATAAGCCGCATTGTTTCAAGTGAAGGATCAAGAAAGTATACTTTCAATAAATCTGCTGTAAGAAAGTTCCACCTTTCTTGGCCAACCATTTCCTTTACTTCCATATAATCTTGGGAATGAAAATAAAGCGGAGTTCGTCTAAACGGCGATGCTTCCTGCTGAAATGACATGTCGTATTATATATCAGACTATCTAGGTCTTTTTTTGAGCACCCACAACCAGCCCCAAAGAAAGCATTGTCGAAACAAAAGACGTTCCGCCGGCAGAAATAAGCGGTAACGGTACACCTGTAATTGGCAATATTGACATATTCATACCCACATGAACAAACATCTGAATAAAGAGGGACAAAAATATACCCGTTATAAAAGCTCTCGCTTCCGGCGACTCAGCATTTTCTACAGCCTTTATCAACCGCCAAAAAATACATGTCAGAATCCCGATTACGAAAACCCCACCAATAAATCCCAGCTCTTCAGCAATTGACGCAAAAATGAAATCTGTGTGTTTTTCCGGCAGAAATTCCAGCTGAGTCTGCACTCCTTCACCCAGCCCACGGCCTGTGAATTTTCCTGATCCCACCGAAATCGATGACTGAATACTGTTATAACCCGTACCGTATGGATCACTTTCCGCGAACACAAAAGATGTAATCCGCTGCTTCTGATAGTTTGCCAAAATTCCCCAAAAAACAGGGGCAGCTACCCCAAGCGCAATCACAAAGATCAAAAAATATTTTTTGTTTATTTTGCTTGCCAGGTAAATCCCCAAAAAAGAAATCCCTGCCAAAAACGTGACGCCGAGCGAAGGTTGGACAAGAATTAACAGCAAGGGAACACCAATAAGCAAAAAACTTTTAACTACTCTTACTAACGTCAACTCCTTCATAAATAAATAATGGGCAAGTACGATCGCAAGAAGAGGCCTGACAATTTCACTCGGTTGAATAGTAATCCAGCCGATGGGAATCCACCGAACGGCGCCTCTGGTCACCTGGCCTATGATAATTGTCGCAATTAGGAGTAAAATGCTAACAACATAGATCGGTTTATAAAAAAGTGAGATAACTGAAAAATCAATTTTTCGTGCAATAATAAATACACCAATACCGATTACAAAATAAAAATAATAAGTTGGAAAAACAGAAGGAACCAACGAGCGCAGAACTATAAATTTAAATACTATTGCAAATAAAATGGCTGTGCTTAAAAAAACATCGCCTCTCCGCTTCATGTAATCTTTGCTACTCTAAATTCGCCTTGTCGTAAATTCTTTACCAGAGCTTTTGCCTTGATTTCGTCTTCATAATCTCGGGGCCAATCGGGAAGCGACACGTTGACCTGCTCATCAAGCCGGGTCTTCATTTTCTTCCGTTCCGCTTGAATTTGCCTGATAATATTTCTTGAGCTGCCCATGGCAATTAACTGTGGAGTGAGTTTGGTTTCCAATTCATCCTTTTTGCTTCCCCAAACTGTTTCCAGAACATTAATCTCTTCGTTTACAATTGTATCCAGACCGGCTATTGTCGGTTTTTTTACTTTTGTGAAAAACTTTGCCAAAGCCTGGCGAACAGGTATGTGTTTATCCTTTCGCTCTGCATGCGCGAACTCCACAACCTTAAGCACTTTGCTGTCCATCTCTTCTTCCAGTTTTTTGTTAATTAGCTTTGAGTCGATTGCCGGCCAACTGCTCAAGTGGACCGATTCTTCCTTTGTAAGATTTTTATAGATATCCTCCGTGACAAAAGGCACCAAAGGTGCTAAAGCCTTGGAATAGTCCACCAAGACTGTCCAAAGAGTTTCAAATACTGCGTCCTCTCCGGCTCGGGCTCTACCCCTAGTTCTTCTCACATACCAAGTCGAAAGGTCGTTAACCATAAAGTTCTTAGCAAGATCCACAATTTTTGGGGTATTAAATTTCTCATAACCTTCATTTTTAAGTTCACTAATAACCTTTTGTGTTTTGGACAAAATCCATTTATCCATTATCTGAGTAGGGGTAAACTTTTTCTTCGACGGTTTCCAGCCTTTCAGATTGGCATAGGTGACGAAAAAATTGTAGACATTCCACAGCGGCAGTAAAAACACTTTTATTTGATTTCTATAGTCACTTTCCGAAATTCTTATATCTTCTCCGTTCATAACCGGGCTTCCCAATAAGTACAATCTCAAAGCATCGCCGCCATACTTTTCAATCAACTGCTTTGGATCCGGATAGTTACCGTAATTTTTACTCATCTTGCGCCCGTCAGTCCCCAAAATTACACCGGTTACGGACACATTTTTGGCTAAAATATTAGCTTCTTCTCTCTTGCAAAGCGAAAGGGCTGTTGCAATTACATGCAATACATAGAACCAGGCTCTGATCTGGCCGGTGTACTCGACAATAAAATCCGGCGGGAAAAAATCTTCCAATGTCAGGGATTTGTCAAACGGGAAGTGCCTTTCGGCCAGTGAAGCTGATCCTGCCTCAATCCAACTATCCAAAACTTCAGCTACACGGCGTGCTTGCTCACCACATTTAAGGCATCTGACTGTTACAGCATCTATCTCCGGCTTGTGCAGACCCTTTAGCAACTGTCCGCTACTTTTCTCAAGTTCACTAATGCTTGCCGGCACAAACCGTTCCCCACACACGCACTCCCAAACTGGCACCGGCGAACCCCAGTACCGGCTTCTTGAAACACACCAGTCGGGGGCGGCTTCCAGACTTTTAAGAAATCTGCCAGTTTTAAAATGTTTCGGGTACCAATTTACATAACTGTTCCCCTTCTTCATTTGAGGCTTAAGTTTAGCAATATCCATATACCATGCATCTTGAGGGGCATACAAAAGCCTTGTATGACACCTCCAACACGTCGGAACGGTGTGTGTATAAGGCTCCTCGTTATAGAGCAACCCTCTTTGTTTTAAATCGGCATTCACTTTTTCGTTTACATCCAGGTAAAATATCCCTCCCCACAGGGGAACATCCTTTGCCAGTTTCCCTTCCTCGTCAACGTGGAGCACAATTTGAATATTATTAGCCTTCATGGCAACTAAGTCGTCTTCCCCGTAAGCGGCGATTGTGACAATTCCGGTTCCCTCCTCTGCAGTTACAAAGTCTCCGGGAATCACAATAAAAGCTCTCTTACCCTTGGCAATTTTGTAAAAATTATAATGCGGCTCAAAACGCTTCCCTGTAATCTCACGTCCTTTAAAAGTGGACACAATCTTATATGGCTCTTTGCGTAATGCCGAAAGCGTCGACTTTGCAAGAATATAAAATTCCTTGCCCTGCCTGACCTTTACGTAGGTTAGTTTGGGATTGACGGCGAGAGCCGGAGTGGCAAGCTTATTCCAAGGAGTAGTCGACCAAGCAAGCAGATAGGTAGCTTTTTCACCCGCCAACTTATATTTATAAGTATCTGCAGGTTCGGTTATTTCTTTATAATTATCGGCATCCATAGCAACTTCGAAGTTGGAAATCGGTGTACTGCAATGTGGGCAATAAAGTGAAACTCGCAAGCCCTTATAGATATAGCCCTTTTTATAAATTTTACTGAATACCCACATGACAGACTCCATATAATCTAGGTCCATTGTTTTATAAGAGTTTTGAAAATCAACCCAGCGAGCTATGTGGTCAACATACCACTCCCATTCGCTTGATACGTTTTTGACATAAAGTTTACACTCATCAATAAACCTCTTTACCCCAAACTTTTCTTCGATATCCCTTTTACGCTTTATACCGAATTTATTCTCAACTTTATTTTCAGCTGGTAGACCATGACAATCCCAGCCCCAAACACGACGAACCCTGAACCCCTTCATTGTCCAATACCTCGGAAACAAGTCCTTAGGTATACTTGAAAGCAGGGTACCATAATGGGGAAGGCCGGTTATAAAAGGTGGACCGTCTAAAAAAGTCCAAGTTTTATTTTCCGGTCGGTTCTCAACTGACTTTTCAAATATCTTGTTTTCTTTCCAAAACTTGAGTATTTTTTCTTCCAAAGCAGGGAAATCAACTTTAGGGGTAACGCTGTCAAAAAAAGGCTTAGTATTTTTAGCCATATCAAAGCCTATTTTACACCAGTCTTGAATTTTTCGGTAGACCGCGCTATTATCCGCATGCTATGATGAAATACATCATTTTGGTAACTCTCTTTATTATTGCGATAAATCAAGCACCGCTAAAAATCAATGGTAATAGCGACCTTAACAACCTACCACAAGAAACACCGTCAATGATTGAAATCAACGAGGCCGCAAGTATCAAACCTACTTCGGTTCAGACACCTGGCAACCATTTGGTAAATGTCAGCCTGACTACGGAAACTCAAGGTGCATCTCCAGCTACAGCCACGCCAAACCCAACAATTACACCCTCACCGAGCCTTGCTCCCGAAGTAAACTAAAACTAGTGGACCCTGCGTAGAAATGCCGGTATGTCAAGATCTTTGCCGAACTCGTCTTTTTCCCCGCCGTCCCCGTCTTTGTCCGATACTTGAATTTTCTCCTCGTCTTGCGTGTCCTCTTCCTCTTTGTCTTTTTTTTCATCCGGGCCCTCGCTTACTACGCCTTGCACCTTAAAACCCACGGCCGGCTTAGTTATCTCAGCGATCCTTGCCTGAGTTTCTGAAAAACCCGTACCAATTACAGTAATTCTTATCTGATCCGACATGTCATCGCGAATAACAGCGCCAAAAATAATATTTGCGTCCGGATCAGCCGAACTTGATATTACTTTTGCCGCCTCGTCAACCTCAAACATTGTCAAGTCCGGCCCACCGGCAATATTAAACAGCACTCCTTTAGCCCCCTCAATCGACAAGTCCAGTAATGGCGACGAGACTGCTGCACGCGCGGCCATTTGTGCTCTATTTTCGCCTACGCCGTGACCGATACCTAAAAGTGCCGTCCCTGAATCTTTCATAACAGACTTTACGTCTGCAAAGTCTACGTTAATTAACCCCGGGGTCGTAATTATGTCGGCTATCCCCGAAACTGCCTGGCCAAGGACGGAGTCAACAACTTTAAAAGCCTCAATAAGAGTCATTTTGCGGTCAATCACATCCATCAATCGCTGGTTAGGAATGACAATCAAGGTGTCTACATATTCTTTAAGCTTCTCTATCCCCTCCTCCGCCAATACCATTCTGCGCGTTCCTTCAAAACTAAACGGCTTTGTGACAATCGCTACGGTCAACGCACCCGATTCCTTGGCTAATTTTGCTATAGTAGGCGAAGCGCCGGTCCCGGTACCTCCGCCCATTCCGGCAGTGATAAACACCATATCAGAATCAATCAGTAATTCCTTTATTTTTTCAACCGATTCTTCAGCGGCTTGGGATCCGATATCAGGATTGCCACCGACACCTAAGCCTTTTGTAATTTTTTCGCCAATTTGAATCTTAGTTGAAGCTTTATTTGCAAGGAGTACCTGTGCATCCGTATTTACCGCGATAAATTCTACTCCAGAGATCTGGCTTGTCTCGATCATTGAAGAGATTGCGTTTCCGCCGCCGCCACCCACACCTATCACTCTGATTTTGGCTATCCTTGCAGAATCCGGTTTTACTAAAGCCATCTACGTCTTCCTTTTGGCGTGATTGTATCGTGGAAACAAATCAATTACAAGCGTTTAAATTCTTGTATTCAAGGCAGAAGGTTGCGAACAGTTTCGATGAATTTCTTAAACACCCCTTTTGTTGGAAATCTTAGCTTTTTGGTGAGAGAACTTATTCCACCCGACTCAATATTTTTTGATCCCCACAAAACCAACCCTATCGAAGTCGAATACGCTGGGTTCATTATATCGTCGATAAGGCCACCTACTCCTTTCGGCTCGCCAATCCGTGCCGGCAAAGACATCATCCTTTTAGCGCTGTCGACTACCCCTATAGTCAAGGCACCCCCGCCGGTGATTACCACACCGGAGGGAATTTTAGTAACCATTTCCGCCTTTGCAAGGTCTAATTTAACCATAGTAAAAATTTCATTCAATCTTGGTCTTATTATCCCTTCGATTAGGGTTTTTTTTGACACTTTTTTGGACTCATCTGCACCGAACGTGGCTATGTCAATGTAATCTTCTTCTTCTTTGGATTTTAAAGACTTTAATTTTTGGGAAAGGGCCAGTTTAATTTTTTCAGCAGTTTCCAGAGAAACCCGCAGTCCAATCGCCAAATCGTTGGTTACATTTTTCGCCCCAATCGGAATCTCTGTAGAGTACGACAGTGCCCCTTCGATAAAAACTGCTACCGAGGTGGTCCCGCCGCCAATATCTACCAGCACGCAGCCAAGCTCTTTTTCGGTATTAGTCAAAACTGCTTCAGAGGCAGCAAGACCTGAAAACACCAACTCCTCCACTTCCACACCGACTTCGTTCACCGTCTTGACTAAATTTCTAATAGCAGGCGAAGAAGCACTAACAAGATGGGTTTCTACCTCAAGCCGAACTCCCGTCATTCCCACAGGGTCCTTCACACCCCCTTCGCCGTCAACTGTGTATTCCCTAGGAATCACATGAATAACTTCGCGAGACGTCGGAATCGATACGGCCTTAGCAGCATCGATTACACGATCGATGTCGGCATTATTAATTTCAGAGTCTGGACTGGAAATAGCCACCACACCATGGCTATTCATACTAGCAATGTGGGCACCCCCGACGGAAATATATGCAGAACTCAAATTATAGCCTGCCATTCGCTCAGCAGATTCGACGGAGGCCACCACAGTTTCTACAGCTTCTTCAATATCCACAATTTGTCCTTTACGAACTCCTCTGGATTCACTCGAAGACACTCCTGCTATACTGATGCTTTTATCACCCGAGCTTTCATTCACTCCGACTCGGGCAATCAAAGTAGTTATTTTCGACGAGCCTATATCAACCGCGGCAATGATTTTATTGTCTTTCATAAACACTAATTAGCGTCTTATAATTGGATTCTTATAACGCAAATCTATTGTAGTGCCTGTCGATATTTGTTTCAACCGTGAAAGCAAATATCTTAGGCTACCCAACAACAAATCTTCGTCTCCGACAAGCGGAAAAATGACTTCAGTCTTATCATTTAGTGTAACATGTAGCCCGTCGCCACTCACCCTCCCGCTACCCACACCGTAGGTATCAGACAGCAAGGCAATTAGTTTGCAGACAAATAAGTATTCTTCGCTAACTTTATACCCCACCTGAGTCTTGTAATCCTTGGTATACAAAACCGGTAAGGCCGTGGTATTGTCTGTTTTTATAACCAAGCCGTCGGAATCGACAATCCAAAAACTAGTACCTGTTTTGCCAGCAATTGCCACGCGGCCAACCCGCTCCACAAGCTGAATTTCCAGGTTTGTCGGAGATTTTAAATTTAGCGAGTATTTATACACAAGTGGATTTTCTCGCAACAATTTTGACAACTCCTGTTTTGCTTTGAAAATATTCTTCTCTTTATAACCCAGGATGGTCTTATCTAAATCCGTATTACACGGCCCAAACTGACTGGAACAACTGATGTTTATAACAACAAATACTTTGGCCAAAAGAAACACAAGCCCAAGACACAAAGGAACAGCCAAGATTACCCTTCTTTTCACTTTTTTCATGCCAAAGAGCTTAAGATTATCTTACAAATCAGTCTCGAAGAATAAAAATCGAGTTTTGTGTATTTACCAACAGAGGAGTTAGCCATCCCTTGCCAGTTAGAACGCACAATTTCAATTGTTTTCAGCAAACGCCCTGGGCTAATTTTATTCTGATTTAATGTCACAGAAATACCACAGTTTTGTGCAATTCGTGCACTAATAACTTGCTCATCCTTGTAAGTCCATGGTATCGGAATGAGTACAGCCGGCCTATGGACTGCCATGATCTCAGACACAATATTTGCTCCGGCGCGCGAAACGATAATGTCGCTATTAATATAAGTTTGCGCAACGTCTTTTATAAAGGCTACAACTTTATATTTTTGGGTTGCGGACTTATCAAAGCTTTGACGAAGGGTTAAAAAACGACCGTAGTCCAATTCGCCCGTCTGGTGAATAATGTGATAGTTTTTTAATAATTCAGGCAATATTTGCTCGAGCAATTTGTTCAGAACTTTCGAACCGCGAGACCCACCAAGTACAAGCAATACGGGAGGATTCCCAATGGATCGCTTAGGTTTTACTCTTTTAATGCTTTTCCGAATAGGATTGCCTACCAGAACCGTTTTGCGCTTTGGGAAAAACGTCCCGCTTTCTCCCCTGGCAAGTAAAATTTTAGTAGCAAACGGGCTTGACAAAAGATTTGCTCTTCCTGCGGCAAACGTCTGCTCGTGGACCAAAACCCGAGTTCGTAGTAAAAACCCACAGAGGCAAGCCAAAAACCCTACCGACCCGCCTAGCGAAAAAACGACATCCGGCTTAATTTTTCTCATCAAAAAATATGCCTGAATTAAACCATAGGGAACCTTTAGTATCGCTGGCAATGTCCAAACCGAAAACTTCATCTGCAGCCTGCCCGCATCTACGCTATAGTAAGCAACACCAAGTTTTGGAAATAATCTGGCTTCAAACGGCTTCCTGTCAATTCCCTCGAAGGCTCGTCTTGCTCCGATCCAGCTAATTTGCCAATTTATGGGCTTGATTTTTTTCAACTCTTGGATAATTGAAACTGCGGTAGTTGCCCCATGACTCCCCGCAAACACAATTTTTTTCATTATTTACCCACCTTGATTTTTTGAAATATTTAAAACTATACCTATACTTGTCAAAAGCGCAATTAACGACGTTCCGCCAAAGGAGAAAAAAGGAAGCGGTATTCCGGTTAGTGGCACCAGAACAACCATCGAACCTATATTCAAAAATGACTGCAATCCAATCCAAATACCAACGCAGGTAGTAAAACTCGCAGCAAAGCGGTCGGGAGAGCCAAGTGCAATCTTAAAAATCCTGTAAACCAGCAAACCGAGAAGTAAAATGACCGTAACGGCACCAAGGAATCCCAACTCTTCTGCAATGACCACAAAAACAGAATCGGTTGCCGATTCCGGCAAAAACAAGAACTTTTGCCTTGACTGGCCGAGACCTGTCCCAAAAAATCCACCTAAGCCAAGCCCAAGCAATATCTGTTTTACATGATACGAGCCGGTGAGCGGGTCGTTTGAGGAATTTAAAAATGACATTAATCTTTCTCTCCGATAGTCGGAAATCAAAACAGTCGCCAGACCCACAACAGACGCGACTAACGATAACGAGATTAACTTGAATAAATTAATACCCTCGATAAAAATCGCAGAGGAGGCAATTCCAAGTATCACAAGCGCCGTACCCATGTCCGGTTGAAGTACGACAAGAAATGCCACTATCACGGTCGGAATTAAAAAAGACAGCAAGCTCTTTTTAGCACCGACAAGGCTGGACACATAGACAGCAAAAAAAAGTTTCACGAACTCTGACGGCTGGAAACTTACAAGTCCTAAGTTTATCCACCTTCTAGCCCCAAGACTTTTTATGCCAAAACCCGGTATCAGAACCACAATAAGCATGACCAGAATCACAACCAAAAAAACTACAGAAAATTTTTTCCAAATCCGAAAGTCAATCTTACTAAAAATAATCAGGCTGATCAAACCGATCACAAGAGAAACTATCTGGCTCTTTACGAAATAAAAGCTATCCGAAAAATACCTCAAAGCTTGGGGTGTGGACGCATCCGTTATTGCTAGAACACCAAACAAAGACAGGCCGACTGTCAAAAATAACAGCTTCCTGTCTACAGGTCTCTTTTCTATTTTTAATCTTTTTCTCAAGAGTTAAACCGTCGACAACCATAAACCTAGAATAGCTAAAATTATTCCAGCCAACCAAGCTCTGGTAACAATTTTTGGTTCTTCCCAACCTATTGCTAAAAAGGTGTGATGAATAGGCGCAAGCGGCAATAGTGGTCTTTTCAGTGTCTTCCAACCAAGTATTTGTATCGCGGAGCTAACCAATTCAATCACAAACAGGCCACCGATCACAAAGACTACCGCAATGTTCCCGGTCAGTAAACCTATAACCGCAACCGTTGCACCGAAGGACAGTGCGCCAGTGTCACCCAAAATAATTCTCGCAGGCCAAACATTAAAATAGAGAAAGGCGATCAGGGCTCCTATCCACAAAGAAATAAAAACAGAAAGGGGTGTGTCCAGAGCTGTGGCCGTAATAAAAATGTAGGAGACTAGAAATATTAGCAACAAACCACAAGATAAACCGTCAAGGCCGTCGGTGAGGTTAAAAGCATTTGCAAAAAAAACAATTATTAAGGCCGCCAAGGGTATATAAAATACCCCTAAATTAATAACTTTATCTATAACCGGAATATGAACAATACTTATACCCAGAAAATGGTAAATCAGAAAAGCGACTGTAAAACCAAGCGTCCATTGTAGGATGAATTTTAGTTTCCGATTTAACCCAAACCACAACCCTAGAGTTCCTTTTTTGGGTTTACCAAATATTTTTAGCCAATCGTCAGATAAGCCCAATAGAGCAAAAGATATAAATGTAAAAATCAATATGAAAATCTCCCAGTAAAGGTTGTGAGAGGATTGTATGTAGAAACCTGAAGAAGAAAGAATTCTAATCAGTATCAAAAACAGCAGAGTAACAATGGCTACGAGCAATATCCCCCCGCCGGTCGGTACTCCGGCTTTTTTGTCCAAAAGTTTATCGATTAACGGCACCTTACCCAGCTTAGGAGCTTCTTTAAAACGAAGAAACTTAAGCTTGTATAAAATATCTATAAACGGAACAATAAGAACACTCGTAAACGAAAAGGAAAAAAGAACTAACCCTAAAATCAGGCTTAAGGAATTTGTTCCGGACATCGTCAAGTTTTATTATACAAGAAACTAAAGTCGGCGCACTTTCTTTCTAATTTTCTCAAAAAAATGTGTCAGCCAATAAAAACTACTTAGTGGTATGTCGAAGGCCGGCAACCAATCAACTCTTAGACCACCAAAACCTTTTTTGAAAACAGTTACGCCATAAAACCTGTGATTGGGATCGTCGGTTGGTGCAATTCCCCATAAGTTATATTTTCTACAGCCTCTTCTTTTAGCCTCTTTGATGATCTCCCATTGCAACAAATACGATGAAGGGGTCTTTGGAAACTTTAGTGTGGATGCGCTGTGATGATAATAAGCTATATCATTATAAAAAATAATTATCGCCGCATTAAGAGGAATACTTCTGTGATAACAGACAAACAGAAATGCCTGTTCGTCACCACCAAAAGTGTCCATCTGGGCTTTAAACAGTGTTTGACTAAAACCAACAAACCGGTGGCGCGAAGCAGTTTCCTTTTGCAGTTGACCTAATACGCTAACATTTTGATTGGAATTGCTAAAAGTTACCTTCAAATCGTCTAGTCCAATGGCCTGACGGATTAAATACCTGGTAGTTTTGCGCATGCCGGACATAATTTCGTCTTCGCTTCGACTGATATCCAATACCCATGTATTTTGGGCATGCAGATGCATCGGCGAGACTACAAATCCCAAGCTTTTCATAAGCGAACGGTGCCGAGAATTGTCAAGTAGCTCTGGACGGAAACGCACAAACCAAACCCTTTCTTTTCTGGCTAAATTATTAACGCTCTCGACAAATATATCTACAAGCTTTTTATTTTTCCAGTTTATTACTGGGCCGCCAGGAACTAGCAGGTGTGGGCCACGTTTTGCGCTTTCCATAATTGCCATACATACCCCAACTAATGTTTTTTTATCGTAATAGCCCAATCGCCAAACTTGCTTACCCAACTTGCTATTGGTTTCGCCCCAATTCCAGGATTGTAAAAATGACTGTGGCTGTGTCGATACTACAAAACCATCCCACACTTTTTGATCGTTAATCTCGACTACTTTGTAATTGACCATTTTTTTATCATAGCTATAACTTTTTGTACATCGGTACCATTTAAACCAGGGTAAGTAGGCAGGTTCAAGACGGTTCGGGCGAGCTTCTCCGCGTTTGGACAAGATCCCAGTTCATAACCAACAACCGAAAGGTCCTTCGCGGGCTCAATTACACTCTTATACCACCTGCCAAGAAGCATACCTCTTGCCTTTGCGTATTCAAATAACTCGCCGGCTTTATCTAGCCTTACAGGGTATCTAAGCCAAACCGAATTTTTATCATAATTGGGCGTTATCACTTTTGTACCCTTCAGGCCATCAAAGTAAAGCCGTGCTATTTCCCTTCTGTGCCGATTATATCTATTTAGCTTTGTAAATTGGTGCTTAGCCAATGAAGCCAGCGATCCAGGCATCTTTCTGGGAAACAAATCAATTTTACCTCCCGATTTCTCCTTTTCATAAACAGGCAAGGAAAGTAATTTAATTCTTTGAAAGAAAAAAAGCAAAAACTTACCAAGGGTAAACTTACCAATACCCAAGTTATAAACAGGTAGAAGCAAACTAAAAAGTATGGGGTGTAGTTGCTGCTGCAATACCCAAAACCTACTTGGAAATTTCAGCCTTTCAATTTTTGCAGTGATCAAATTAAATATTTTATCGTTTCTCGTTATTACAGCGCCGCCAAAAACAGCCGATAACACCTTGTCGCGGCCAAAACTTAAAAACGCTATATCGCCAAAAGTGCCAAGTTTCCGCCCCTTATAAGTTCCACCCAAGCAATGAGCGCAATCTTCAATTAAATGAAGTTTATGTTTTACCGCGATCTTTTTAATCTCCTCTATCCTTGCAGGAAGCCCAAATGTATGCTGAACAACTATTGCCTTCGTATTCTTGTTTATTTTCTTTTCCAAAGTATTTACATCCAAGTTATAATTATCGTCGACATCCGTATATACCGGTTTTGCGCCGCACCAAAGGACAGAATTTGGAACCGCGACGCAAGTGAATGCTTGGATTATAACCTCGTCCCCCCCGCCAATCCCCAAGGTTTCCAAAATCAGGTACAGGGCACTCCTGCCACTGTTGACGGCGAGGGATTTAAAACCGTCACCGAAGTAATCGTTTAGTGTACTTTCAAGCGCAGTAATTTTAGCAGATGCATACCAACCGTTAAAGATTAGTAATTCTTTTATGGCCAAACGAACGTCGTCGGGCTCGGTGTTTGGTGAAAGTGATATAGCAATAGGTTTATCAAACATCTGTTTCAAGATTCTCCAATTGATATGAAATCGCCTTAGGCATTTTTCCCTCCAATAAAATAATAATACCTTTTTGAGTAGCACTTTCTTTAAACAACTCGCTTAAATAATTAGGATTCCCATCAGAAATCTTAAGTATTTTAACGGAGCTTCCAAGGCCCTTTTTTAGTGCCGACTCGAATCCTTTTCTTGTCAAAACTACTTCGTCTACCTTTGAAGCCAATAGCTTACCCAACCTAGTATGAACTTTGTCTGAAACAGATCCTAATTCAATAATTCCAGGCGTGAACACAGTTTTTCTTCCTTGAAACTCGTCAAGATACGCTAGTGCCGCTTCAAAGGCCTTGGGAGTACTGTTGTGCGAATCATCAATTATAGTCGCCCCGCTTTTTGTTTTATATACCTTCATAGTTTTCTCATATGTGGATAGTTCATCGCTCACTTTACCCACGTCTTTCCAGTCTAATCCCATCACAAAAGCGACTAATATTGCCGCCATTGCGTTTTCGACAAAATGCGCTCCAGCAAATTTAAATTCAAGTGTTTTCTTTTTATTTTTATAATCAAATTCAACCTTTACACCCTTGCCCGACATTTCCAAAACTCGGGCAGACAAATCCACAGCCAGACTTCTCTGTCTTGGGCCAAGGCAATAGCTTAAAACTTTTACGCCGCTTTCTTTTGCCCACTGCCCTATTTGCCTGCAATAACTATTGCCATAATTCAGGACGGCAACGCCGCCTTTTCCCAAACTTTCTATAAGTTCGTATTTGGTCAGTTGGATATTTTTAATTGACCCAAACAGATCCAAGTGCTGAGGTTCAATACCGGTCACGACTGCTATAGTTGGTCGAACTATATCAGTTATGTGTTTAATTTCCCCCCGCTTATAGGCGCCCATCTCAACAACAAAAACTTGAGTGCTGCCGGGCAAATTATGGATAATTGTGCGAACTATAGCAAAAAGAGTATTTTCTCCACCTCTTGTTTTGGCAACAACATACTTTCGTGAAAGTAGGGTAGCAATAAATTCCTTAGTTGTAGTCTTGCCATAACTGCCCGTGACTCCAACAACTTTTGGCTTGACATTTCTAAAAACAGCTTCTGCCTGTAAAACTTCCTTTCTGAGTGTTCGCCTGACAAGGAGACCCGACCAATAAACACCAATGATGGGCGAAATGAGCAGGCTTAACTGAGCAAAGATAATACTGCCGACGGCACTCGCCAAAAACGCAAGGCTAACTAGGGTCAAGTAGACCTCTCTTGCTCTTAAAGTAAAAATTGGCCTTGTAAGACCCTTCGTCCTAATCTTGTCTAAGTAAACTAATAGGATAAAGCCGACAATAATCAGAGAAATTAAAAACGGCAAAAAAAACAACGAAGCAACTTTAGCGGCTATAAAGTGAACATTAAGGGTAAACAGTCCCTCCCTGCTTTTAACAAAACTTCTAAATCTGTCCCAACGATATTCTTTTTGCTGCACCCAATAGGTAATGACAAGAGACTCGTAAACTATCTGGGCAATAAGGACTAGTTTTATTACCAAATCAACTATATTTTCCATTGGTCAATTAATTTTGCAATTTGTTTTGGCCGTACGTAAGGCAAGGTGTGACCCAAATTTTTAAAAACGTACAGCTTAGAACGGCCGATTAAAGATTTTAGTTTCTTTGCGTCAGCCAAAGGTGTCATACGGTCACTATCCCCCCAAATAATGAAAACGGGCACTTTAATCTTCTTGACTTCTGGTAGTGAGTCGTAGGCTACCACTTTTTTAAAAATCTCTTTCATTACCCCTTCCAACTTTTCATAATCATGCTCACGGGAAAGTTTATGAAGAAAGCTCTTAAAGAGTTTTCTCGGCCTCTTACCCAAAATAATTTTGCCAGATTTGGCAAGTGTGCTAAATACAAACCTTTTAGCTTTATTTCCTCTTGAAACACCCGAAGTTGCGCACAAAACAATTCCCTCGGTAGCAGGTAACCTTCTTGCGCCAATATTAATTGCCACTCTACCCCCAAATGAATGGCCAAAGACAACAAAGTGTGACCCATTAAAAAATTTTGACGACTCTTTGTAAATGTAGTCGGCGTATTCTTTCACTCCCCATACTGTACTTGGAGGCTGTAAATCAAAGCCGGGAAGTGGCAGTAACAACACTTGCCAACCAAGCTCTTCCAAGTCCATTGACAGCTTATCCAACTTCAAAGTCGAAGAACCCCAGCCATGTATCAGAACAACATTCTTATTCATAAAGTATATTACTTTCCGTATACTTTGCTACTTTAGCTAGCCAAGGGTAAACATTATGCTCATTCTTAAGCACTTGGTTACGAGTTTCAATAGTGACCAGCTGACTATTTTGCGGCAATAGAGTGCCGTAATCCGGAAAGTTAATAAAAACTTCGCTTTGATCGGTTAAATCCACCAAACCTACCCCGTCGCGCCTGTATTTAAGATCACGGCCATAAATACCTGCTTGCAAACTTTTTTTAACAACTTTTTCTCCTCGCGAGCCGGTTCTCAAGCTAATTTGAGAGCCAACCACTTTAGGAACATGCCAACTACCAGCTATTCTCTGGGCAAAAGCGGCTATGTGACTCGCCAACAAAGTGACATCAGATCCGTTTAATACCTCAAGTTGCGTATAAAAAGAAAAGGAAGCAGTCAGCCGGGCATTGTTTTCAGAGAGTACAACTTCTCCGTCAGTGCTTAGTATAAAATCCAAGCCAAACCAGCCTTTATATCCGCTTTGCGCCATAATGTGTCCTACCTTCTTGGTGATTGTGGCAATTCTAGCCTCTTGCTCGTCGGGTATTAAGTTCCCACCCCATTGCCTACCGAAAGTCACAGCTTCACTCTGGCCAAAGAGCGCACCTGACAATTGAATGGCGGGCTGACTAACCAATACTTGATCATCACTTGTAATACACGCATTATTAAGGACAGTAATACCTTCGACCTTTTGTGAAAACTTTACCTTGGTCTTATGGAATTTCTTTTGAAGACTCAAATAATCTTTGGCGTTGGCTATAAAAAAAGTGGTTCCGCCTGCCCAACCCCTACCGAATTGAATTACAAGAGGTAAACCCAATTTACTTTTAGCTCTTTCGAAATCGACCTCCCCAAACCTAGCTACGAACCCTTTTGGAACTTCCAGATTATTGTCAAGGCAAAGTTTATAAAAACTTGTCTTGTCCTCGAACTTTTTATTTAGTACCGCACTGTTGGCAAGCAACTTATAGCCTTTGTTTCTGGCTAGTAAGTCAATTTTTGCAGATGGCTTAAACACCAAAATTTCGGGAGTGATACCGCCCGAGTAATCTGAAATAAATTTGCCCACTTTCGCTTCCGCAAGAATTTTGCCGCTGTTGTTGTAGTTAGATTTTAAAACCAAAGCCTTTATTCCCCGACGGCTTAGCCAGTCAACAACGTAAGAGTGCTTTTCGCATATCAAGACAAAATCGCTTGTAAATAGTGCCAAGCCAACTGCCCTAAAAGGATCAGAGGAAATAAAGAAAAATGGCTTGGACATCTTGCCAATTTTACCATTTTTGAGGTGTTAGAGATATAATTTAACTTAGTTGTATGAAAATTATTACCGACTATAACCTAAAAAGGCTTAACTCCTTCAAAGTTAATATCAAGACGAAATACTTTGTAGAAATAAAAAAGCGTGAAGACTTGCGGGAAATTAGCAAAAGTTCGCTTTTAAAAGTAGAAAAGTTCCATATTTTGGGCGACGGGACAAATACCCTCTTCACACAAAATTTTGACGGATTGGTGATCAAGATCTCTATTCCAAAAAAACAAATACTGAGCGATGACACAAAAGAGGTCTTAGTCAAAGTAAACGCAGGAGAAAACTGGCACAAGTTTGTAATGTGGTCTGTAAATAACAGATTATCGGGAATTGAAGACCTTAGCCTGATACCCGGAACAATAGGGGCCGCGCCCGTTCAAAACCTTGCCGCCTATGGCCAAAATTTTGGAGCGGTGACAAAAGAGGTTGAAGGCATCAGTTTGGACACAAACAAATTAGAAACCATTACAAAAAACGAATGTAAATTTTATTACAGAGACAGCATTTTTAAGCACGAACTCAAAAATAAATTCTTTATTACTTCGGTTTCAGTCAAGTTGTCAAAAACACCTCACTTTAGCACAGACTATTTTGGCAGCGCTCCATACGAATCACTTAAACAAGAGCTTATTAAAATTGTTCCAGACCTAAACAATCTCACTCCAAAAATCGTCGCCCAAGCTGTTACCAACCTACGCAGGATTAAAATGCCTGACTGGACAAAAGTCGGTACCGCGGGAAGTTTTTTTAAAAATCCGGTAGTCACTAAAAATAAATATCGCCAACTACTCAAAGTGGTACCTAATCTTCAGGCATATCCAGTCAACGAAATGCTTTATCCCGACCCCGATGACCCGATTTTTAAGATGGCCAATTACGTCAAAATCCCAGCCGGCAGGCTGCTAGACGAACTTGGTTGGAAAGGTAAGCGAATAGGAAATGTGGGAACTTTCGAAAAACATGCTTTAGTTATTATTAATCACGGGAATGCCACGGGCCAAGAAATATTGGAATTTTCTCAAAAAATGCAAGAAGATATATATACAAACTACGATCTTAAACTCGAGCCAGAAGTTAATATTATCTAAAAACCCGACTAAACCGGTTTTTTGTACGACTCGAAAGCAATGGCGACCCCAGGATTCAATATCTTGAGCAACTCAATCAAAACACCCCGTATATCGGACGACTTGACTACTTCATTTTGAACATTTCTGGTCACCCAATGCTCCATCAATACAGTCAGGCATTCCGCCTCATTGGAGTTGGCACCTGCAGCAGTCAAAGAGCTATAAACTTTGTTTCGATCAAAAGGCTGCATACTCCCGTCGTCTCTTTTTCTTACTTGCACACCGCCCATAAAAATCTCACCTCCCAGTTTTGATATTAGCTAATCCAACTTGTCTTTTCCAGTCACAATTTTCCCGTCAGTCATTTTCATTATCTCCGGAATCCAGCGACAAACTTTTAATGTCTGGCAAGCTTTTTCCCATAATCCCTTGGAGTTCACCGTACATATTCGAAGCGCTTCCCCCCAATTTTCTAATTTGCACCTCTCGCTTTTTCCAAATTCTCTCCATGGAGCGCTTTTCGCCCATCAAATCTTCCTCCATTGCTTTTACGCCTTCGAAAAACGCCTCGAACCTGTGCCTAAAAGCATCGCTTTGAAGATATTCGTGTAAAATTTGAAGGTCTTCGACTTTTGTGGACGCCAAAAATTTTGCTGAAGCAATTTGCATCACCGATCGGCGGAGTAGAGAGGCAAGCGACAGAGCATATTTGTAACTTGTGACAAGTATCCCGTCCACAACCGAAAAAGTATCTATATCCGCAGGTAAATTTTCCGAAACCAGAACAGCCAGAGTAGCACCTGCGGACCTGGTGTCCCCACGAAGTTTGGGTAACCACGACCGGCTCCATTTGGCGCGCTTCGTTTCCCAGATAATTGTCCCGGCTATCTTACCTGCGCGGTTTTTAACTTTTTGTACAATGTCCCCGCCGGCAACACCTTTGCCTACGGGAGTAATCTCGTCTTCAGGAAAAGCGACTTTAAGATTATTTTCCAAATCAAGTTCCAATACTTCACCTTGAAGCTGCCCGGACTTTTGTTGGATTTTAATCTTGAGTTCTTCTATTTGAGCAAGGGCATCGCTAAGCTTCTTGTCCTTTTCCCTGTCATCAAGTTTGTGACGTTCTTCTGCTTCACCAACTGCGGCCTGTTTAATTTTTTCTTGCGCCTCTGCAAGCCTCTTTCTCATTTCAACTTCACGCTCTTCGTCTTTGGTCTTAAGAAGCCGCATCTGGTCCATCAGTTCCTCGATCTGTATAAGAAGCTTCCTGTTGCGTAAATTTGTTTCGGCTATTTCTTTCTGCTGTTGTTTTTGAGTTAGTTCATATTCTTCGTTTACCCGTTTGCCTACCTTTTCTTCAATCTCTACTTCGAGCTCTTGTCTAATTTTAGCCTGAACCTCGTGAGTCAAAGCCTCGGAGATCTCAATATCTTTTCCGCAGTACTTACATTTGATAGTATTTACCATAGTAGTTAGTATTCTAGCAAACTTATTCAAGCTCGTGTAAACTTTAAAGCTGATGACCAAGAAGAAAAAAATTATTTTAATCGGTGCCACAGTAGCTCTCTTTTTAATTTTGCTCACAGGTAGTTACTTGTTTGCCAAAATCTCAAATAGTTTAGTTCCCTCCAAACCCGAACTGATTCCCGTAACTTCCGACATCTTCGAAAAAACTGAAAAACAAAAGCGACCTGTGAATGTTTTGCTTCTTGGTTATGGCGGAGAAGGTCATTCGGGAGGAAATTTAAGTGATGTGATAATTCTTATAAGTATCGATAAAGAAACCAAAAAAGTATTGATTACTTCCATTCCAAGAGACCTTTGGATAAACGACTTTAAAATAAACAATGCCTATGCCACCGGTGGAGGCCCCTTAATTAAGTCCGTTGTAAGTACTATGATTGACATGCCCGTAGACTATTTTGCATCTGTCGATTTTGGAGGGTTTGTCGAAATTATCGATATTATGGGCGGAATCGAAGTTAACGTCCCGGTCACCTTCGACGATTACTTTTATCCCGTAAAAGGGCTTGAAAACGATACCTGCGGGTTTTCGGGCGAGGAGATTGCCAAGTTTCACGAAGAATTTTCAGGTTTTGAACTCGAAAAACAATTTACATGCCGATACGAACATCTACACTTTGACCAAGGTAAAAACACTATGGATGGCCTGACTGCATTAAAATTCGTCAGGTCACGCCACTCGGACTCATACGGCGGAGATTTTGCGCGCAGTCTTCGACAATTTGACGTTTTAGCCGCGATAAAAAACAAACTAATTAGTCTTGGCGTACTGACTAATGCGAACAATATCATCGACAAACTAAGCGAAAGTGTAAAGACAGATATCGACAAGCAATTGATCGTTGAATTAACCGCTTTAAAGTTTGACCCAGATCAATATTCTATCAATACGCTCAATTTATCAACCGACAACGTGCTCAGTAATTCGAAGGGACCCGGCGGCCAATTCATTCTCGTACCAAAGGCTGGAAACGCTAACTTCTCCCAAATCCGGGCGCAAATTAAGGAAAGCTTATTTTAATTAAGTTACACCAAGCACTTCACCATCGACTGGCAGTTCATAGGTAAAGTTAAAAGTACCGGAAACCGGACTCCCGACTGCATCAGTATAAACGACAGACAAAGAAACGGCCAAGACCTGTCCGGTAAGGTCGTCTACTTCAAAGACATAAAAGCCTTCGAAGTCGCTTGCTGTCCCGCTTGCCGACACTTTAACGAAACCGTCTTCCTCCACTTCCCCTATCACTTTATATTCTATACCGGCAAGCAGACTTGAAACAAAGCCGTCGTCCAAATTACCGGTCCGTACTTCTTGTTCTCCGTTGGGTGAGAAAATATAGCTAGTCTTACTTTGAGAAATGAGGGTCGTAACTTCGGCACCAAGATCACCCAAGGAATACTGGGAACTCGGAGCAGTTTGCTCAAACTTCTTAACCAATTCCTCAATTAATTCTGGTGTCGAAAAAGCGTCACCCTCATCAACACTGACAGTTTCCGGCGCTCTTAAGGCCAGTACGGCTATTGTGAATAAAACAACGATAAGTGTAACGGTCACAAAAACAATCAGCCAGTTTAAGATTGTTGACTTTTTGTCAGCCGCTGGTTTAGCGGCCCTATCCGGACCAACAGGCGGCACGCCAACCTGACCGGCAGTTATATTTTCGGCTGCTTCCATTATTTAATATTAGACAAACTAGACAAACTTTAGCAATAGTAAAATTAATATTGGTATAATAAATCCATGAATACAGTCAAGGGTGTTTTGCTTCTGACTCGCTGGAAGGAATATCTACTTTTTGTTCTACCGCTCACACTTCTGGGGCCATTACTTTCTAATAGGGCAGACATTTCGGTTTTTGACTACAGGTTATATGCTGTCTTAATCGGTAACATCGCGACGGTTGCCTTCGCATTCATGCTAAACGATGTCGAGGATGCCGAAGACGACAAGTTCATAACAGCCAAACTGGTCAAAAATCCCATAGCCAGCGGCGCACTAACCAAACGAACAGGCTATTTATTGTCTATGTCAGTCGCCCTGGTCGCCTTTTTTGCCTTCTATTACATCGGTGGACCTGTTTTTTGGCTAGGAAGTGCCAATATACTTCTTTCCTACCTTTATTCAAGTAAATTTGTAAGACTCAAAAAATGGCCTATTGTAGACATTGCTAGCCATGCCATGATGCTTGGAAGCATGCTGATTCTGACCTCATTTTACACCTACTCAAGCAGTCTTGACACAGCAGGTTACTTGGTCGCCGCAGCCTTTTTTATATCCAGTTACGGGCAAATATATAACCAGTTACGTGATTTTATTGCCGACAAAAAAGCAAGGCTCAAAAACACGAGCATTCTTTTGGGTAAAAAAAACGCGCTTTTGCTTGCCAAGCTTTCGCTCGTAGCGGGAATAATTTGCATTTTAATAGCCTTAAGCAAAGGTATTATTCCTTGGTGGTTTTTGATTGTGGCTCCAATCGTTGCCGTCTTTTCTTTTGTTTTCAAAACCGATAAAGACCTTTCAGATAGAAAAATTGAATTTAAAATCGGCGGAGTGCAGCAACCCGGTTATTTTGCAATGAATGCTGCAATTTTAATCTGGTTTGTTTTATCCGTAATATCTTCCAGTAATTAAGCAAACAATTGGTTCTTTTACCTTAAATTTCTTGCCGAGCGCTTTTCGGTATGCGGCCAGACAAGCCGCGCCTTCGTATGACGTATCCAAACCCTTTCCGTATAACTCCACCCAAGCTTTTTTTATTTCATTATCCGACACGACCCAACCAAAACCTTTGGATTTTTTAATCAAAGAAACTACACCGGATTTTAAAGGTGTTGTTTTTGCAACCAGCGCGTCGGCAAGACTACTCTGGCTTGGTTTAAAATCTTTATCAAATTTGCTCGCAATGAAGTTGCAATATGGAGTTTGTACGGCATGCAACGTAGGTAAATAGCCAATTTTGTCAAAACCGCGCGCCACGCCATAAAACAGTGTACCGCTGGAAACGGGAATAAAAACTGCACCTAACTTACCAAGTTTAAAATCAAGCTCGTAAGCAACAGACATGTAGCCTACCCAGCCATTGGGATCCTGGGAGGCGCGAAGATTATATGCATTCGTTTTTTGGGCAAACTGCATACATTCGCTAACTGCTTTTTGGCTGAAATGAACCTTTACGTCTTTGCCGATTATTTTTTTAAGCTTGCCTTTATTAATTTTTCGGCTCACAAAAACATCCAAGGTTCCGCCTGCCAAGCCGACATACGTTACCGCTGATATCGCGGCGTTCCCGGACGAACTGATGCAAAACTTACTAAAGCCGGTACCAATTGCTTTCCAAACCTGAAAAGAAATGCCTCTGTCTTTAACCGACCCGGTGGGGTTGGCCGTTTCCAATTTGTAATACACACCATTGATTTGCCTGATAGGTGTGTTGCCTTCTTCGTAATCCATTGTTATAGTATAACTTATGAAAACCAAATGTCCCGATTGCTTAACTGATTTAGTCATTCCCAGGGACGCCGCCATTGGAGAAATTATTGAATGCGGGAACTGCGGCGCCGAGTGTGAGCTGCTCTCTAAAAAGCCGCTCAAAATCGAGATTTTAGAGGAAGAGAAGTAAATTTACCACCAATTAAACCTTCGAAGAGAATCGCCCTGGCTGGGATCAAAATATTTTTTACCAAAACTTTCTCCTTTCGGAGTCTTTTCAAGCCAGAGCTGGTCTTCTAAACCTTTTAACCGGTCAGTTACTTTTATTTTTCCCAAATGGACCCCAGATTTTTTAGTGAGAAACTTCGATGAATGCGCGTAGGTAATATATTTCCCGGTGACGTCTATGACAAACAAAACGTGCCTTCCGCTTGTTAATCTGATCAGGTCGCCTACTCGGATATCTGACAATTTTATTTCTCTAGTTTTGGCATTACTTGTGAGTATCTGCACACTTGTACGCCAAGCTGGGTTCCAACGGGGGAAAATTTTTTTGTTAAATAGTTTGCGGGCAAGGCCCTCTCCACCTTTTTCTTTGTCCAGGTAATTTGCCAAATTATAAACAAACCCCGAACAGTCAACACCGATTCTGTTTTGTCTCAAAAAAATAAGTATTTGCCTTCTACTAAGCTTGGCTAAATTTATATTCCGCTTTAAAGCACGAGTTAAAGCCGATTTTTTTATCTGCTTTGGTGTTCCCTTGCCCGAAAACGGTCCGCGGATGTGTTGGTTAAGCTTGTTTATCCAATATGGACAAGCGATATCGGCGTTGCCGAAAGTAAGGTGTAAATACTCCTGCAAGAGCTTATAAGTTTTTGGGAAATTCTTCAGCTTCATTTTAATTTAGCCACAAATTTTTGGATCAGCGAATCTATCCCCCCGCTTGAGCAAAACATGATAACGCAATTTCCTTTTTTGGCTTGGTTAAGAAGTTCCTTTACTAAATCCTCATCAAGGGGAATGTATTTAGTCTTAACATCCGAAAGTCCGCTTGCTTTAACTATCAAAGGACCAGTGACTTTATGGCGACCTTTTAAAAGTTTCAGCCTTAGTATGAATAAAGCGTCCACTTTGTCAAACACAGTACTAAGTTTTTTTAGAATAGTCGGGTCTTTAAATATCGACGCGTGTGGGTCCAAAACCACGACCAGGCGTTTCTTATACTCTTCTCTTACTGCGTCAATTGAGGCCTTAAGTCGGGATGGGTGCTGGGCAAAGTCATTTATTACTACAAGGTTTTTGTCTTTATAAATTACTTCCAATCTTCTTTTGACACCTCTAAAATTCGATAAACCTTTGATTATGTCTTCCCTGGGAAAACCCAATTCACAAAGTAAAGTAAAAACTCCCGCGGCATTTGCCCTATTGTGTCTGCCAATTACTTGGAGTTGCTCACTAAAATTGTCACTTGAGAAACGAACTACTTTACAGCCGGCAAAACCTAGTACCTTCTCAACGTTTTTGCCCGAACTTGGCGCGACTACCAACCCGTCTTTGGGAACAATTTTCATAAGATTAACAAATCTTTGGATATAATCTTTTTCTTTTGGGAAGACGTCAAAGTGATCCCACTCTACAGAAGTTAAAATCACGAATTTAGGCTTATAAAACATAAATTTTGACTCGTTATCAAAAAAAACTGCCGCCGGATATTCATCTCCTTCGGCAACAGAAAAACTTGATTCACCCAAATGAATCGGCTCTGGCAAGTCAACTGCAATCCCGGGGACAAAATAACTTGCGTCAACTTTCATATTTTTAAACACCCAAGCAATCATAGCCGAAACGGTTGTTTTACCGTACGTTCCGGCTACGACTATTGACTCCGGCCTAATTACATACTCTGCAATCAACTCTGGATAGGTTTTGATGGGAAGTTTAAGTTTTTTGGCTTGCACAAATTCGGGGTTGTTTCGGTCATCAATCAAAGCACTTCCGCCGATAACCACCATGTCTATCTGGGAGCTTATCCTTGTTGCATCAAAACCTGTCTCAATTTTCACACCGGTTTTTCTGAGCAAATCACTGATGGGTGGATAAAAATCTATGTCTGAGCCTGTTACTCTATAACCTTTGCTTTTGAGAACAACTGCAACTGCTCCCATCCCTGTCCCGCAAATGGCAATGAAGTGAACCCACGGTTTCTTAGAGTTCATATTTGAGTTTTTTGACAAGTCTAGTCAGACTCGGGAAATTATAGTATTTTTTAATATGACTCTTGTTTTGTAAAAGATGGCCTGAAAACTTTCCTTCTTCAAGTTTAATAATCTCTTTTAATTTTCCAATGTCAATAGACCAGCCAACGCCGTCGAAAAATTCAAAACCTTTAAATTGAGTTTTATAGAGTGAACTTTTACCATAAACTGTCCCCAGGTATACATACTTCTTGGAAGACGCGCTTGCCCAATCAACAACAGATGTCATCATCCCCAACCCCAGGTCCTTAAATCGTTCATCAATGGCATAAAATGGATGAGCATAGTGAACTGTTTTCCCGTTTACACAAAGAACAGCCAAGCCTTGCAAGCCTATTTTGTCCGAAAAACAGGCAACTTTGTTATAGTTACCAAGTACCGAAAAAATCTTTTTTAAGGATGAATCCTTCAAAAGTGCCTTATCAAATTTGGACTTTGCAAACTGCCTTATTATTTTAAGGGCACTCTCGTCCAACTTAAACTTATCTATATCTTTAACTTCGAAATAAAAATTTTCTACCTTACGAAGTATTCTTCTATTTTCGCTCGACAATTCAAAGTTACCCAAATCAACTCTGGTGCTTCTAGCTAAATAATACAAATCGTAAATCGTTCTGACCGGAAGAAACCCTTTGGCATAAATCTCTTCAGCGCTATCAGCTTCCTCTTTAATTAAATAAACTTGATATGGGAACAAATATTTTGAATAGTCTGCTTTTGTTGGCGAATAAAAATATTTCATCTTACAAACTCTTAACAAAATTCTTGATTGTTTCCACCTCTTCTGCTGGAGTAGCACCATGTTCTCCTTTAGTTAAAAGGTGACTCGTTCTAATAGAATCAACTACTTCTGCACTTGCTTTATAGTCTTGTGGTATTTTACCAACAATTCTATCGCTAGCAAACTCAACGACAAGCACTTTTCCTTTGGGGGTTTTTCCCATATATTTTCCAATCGACTCTAGAGCAAAAGAGTCATCGGGTTTACGACTCCGAATCACGCCATCATCACCTCCGAATACCGGCTCTTCATTATGTCTTTTCCCAAACTTTACATGATGTGCATATACAGAATATGCCGCTGGTTCGGTCAGGATAACTCCATCCGGAAAAAGCTTTTCAGATACTACAGACATAACCTCGCCACCCATACTGTCTCCAATCAAGACTAATTTTCCATTCCATCTTATTCCTTGCTTTTCATACTCCTCTACTAAAGCACCCATTGCATATCTCATTGCAACTATATATCTGCAACCCTGTCGTCTAAGCCGTAGTCAACTTTTACATCGTGAGACTGCGATCCTCTATGATCAACTGCGCACAAAAGCATATTCGGATTATGTTTTTGGAGCATAGTCAAATAGCCTGACGAGGCAATTACCTCGGGATGAATTTTGCCGCCGTGGCTAAAAACAACCAAGGGAACCCCTATATTTTTAGCCGGTTCGCTCATGGCTTCCGGATCACCAAAGTCATAAAATAGCAGCTCTTGGTCTTGTCCACGTCGGTTAACTTCAGATGGAACATTTTCCCTGAAAGATAATACTGTTCTTTTAACGGACGCTTTTGCATCGTGTTTTATACCTAATTGGGTCAAAGTGTCTTTTGTTGACTCAATAAACTCTGCTTGTTTACCAGGCTTAACCGCAGGCTTATCCGGTATTGCTGGAATCATCACGTTTCCTTTATTCTCCGCACTTTCAGGACCAATTCCGCGTATTGACAACTCCCGATCCAACCTACTATTTAAAGTACTTCTTTCACTAACTTTCGGCGCGCTTTCAAATGCAGTTTGCATGTCAACCATGATTTACCTTAAATATTTTACCCTCCAAGGCCAGTTTGACCGCTTTGCGGTCACTCCAAGGGTATTCTATCCCCTTATAGGCCATCGACTTTTCGTGGCCTTTGCCGCAAATGACAACTGTGTCGCCTAACTTGGCAACTTTATTTATAGCATACCAAACTGCTTCCCCTCGTTCCGGTATACAGATAACCTTACTTTTGGCATTTACCCCTTTTTTTATCTGGGCAATTATCCGGTCAACATCCTCATATCTCGGGTCCTCGGCAGTTAATACAGTAACATCTGCAAGCTTCGAGGATATCTCACCCATTAAGGGTCTTTTTAAAAGATCTCTTTCACCAGCGCAACCAAATACACAAACAAGTTTGCCTTGACTGCTTGCCTTAAGCACAGCCAAAACGCTTTTTAAGCCATTCGGCGTATGAGCAAAATCGACTATAAGTTTTATACCTCTCGTGTTACCCACTTTCTCGCATCTCCCTGGGATTTTTCTGATTGCCCGTAAACCTGAATTAATATTCTCGTCCAAGATACTAAACTTTCGACACAATACTGCCGCGCCCAAAGCATTCATGACATTGTAGTTTCCGGGGAACAGTTGGGCCAAATGCTCATTCGTCTTTTTATCCAAGAAGTTGTCATGAATGGAAAAGGTAAGATGGTCTGCGGGAGCCATTCTTTTAAGTTTTCTATATGAACCGTCGTCCTTGTTCAAAACCACAAAATCACTTATCGTCATTAATTTCGCTTTAGTTAAAAGATAGCTATCGTAAGTTTTGTGGTAATCCAAGTGCTCGTGGGTAACATTGGTAATTAGCCCGGCTTTAAACCCGACTCCGGCAACCCTTTCCTGGTCAAGTCCGTGCGAGGTAACTTCAATAGCTGCAAACTCGCAGCCTGCATCAACCATCAGCTTTAAAATTTTTTGAAGTTCCAACTGCTCAGGATTTGTGACATGAAAACCTGTGTCTAGGCTTTTGTCTCCAATTTTCGCGTTAATCGACGTCACCAACCCTGTTTTGTGACCGGAAAAGTTTAAAATCGAATAAATAAAATTACAGGTAGTAGTCTTACCGTCTGTGCCTGTTACCCCAATGACAGCAAGCTTCCGCGAAGGATTACCAAACCAGTTAGCTGCAAGGCAGCCAAGTACTTTTCTTGAGTTAGCCACTTTGACATATGTAATCTTGCCAAGCCAATCGGCAGCCGGCTTTACCTCGCCGACAACAACTGCCGCACCTTTTTCAATAACCTGATCTATAAATTCATGGGAATCAACATTGAGGCCCTTAACAGCGACAAATAGACTATTTTTTTTTACCCTTCTGGAATCCGGCGTAACGGCACTTATATTAATATCCTTTCCGCCAAAGACCTCGCATTTTATACCCTTAAGAAGATCGGTTAATTTCATTACTTTTCTTTGATCGAAGCGCCTAATTTTTTGAGGTTTTCGGCAAAATGAGGGTGTCCGCGATAAAGGGCCTCGGCATTTAATATTTCCGAATCGCCTTGGGAAACCATTGCTGCCATCACCATAGCGACAGTAGCACGGATAATATAAGGTGCTTCCATTTTTGCCCCTTTAAGTTTACTTCCGGAGAGCACAATAACACGGTGGGGATCTGCCATCACAATATTTGCACCAAGTTTGGTCAGCTGGGAAGTCCAGAAAAGCCCGGCCTCGTACATCCAATTATGAAACAAGACGTGTCCTGACGCTGCCGTTAAAGCTATCGGAATAAAAAGCGGCAATGTATCTACCGGAAGCCCCGGCCAAGGCTGTGCCTTGACAGTCATTAAATTTCTGCCTTCTTCATATTTTAGCGCGACCTTCTGGCCTTTTTTGACAACCGCCGTATCACCGTCATAGGAAATCACTATGCCAAACTTGCTAAAGACCTGATTAATATAGCCGAAATAGTCAGGCGTGGCGTTTTTTACTCGGACTTCTCCACCGGTGACCGCACCCATAGCTAAAAATGTCGTAATTTCATAATGATCGCTTAAAATATCGTGTGTTACCGAACTTAAACTTTTGACTCCTTCGACAACAAGGACGCTTGAGCCAATTCCGGAAATCTTTGCTCCCGCCGAAGCTAAAAAGTTACATAAATCCTGTACTTGGGGTTCACTGGCCGCACCTACTATCTTTGTTACCCCCGAAAGTCCAGTCGCAAGCATTATAACGTTTGCTGTCGCCGTCGGACTCATTTCACTCATCCATACAGTACCAGCCACAACGTGCGAGGCATCCATCACAACCCCATCTCCGCGATTAGCAACTTGCACTCCAAGGCTCTCAAGCGCTTTATAGTGCGGAGACAGAGTTCTGAAACCCAAAGTACAACCACCGGGGAGCTGGCCAAAATTAACTTTACCGAACCGCATGAGCATTGGCCCCCACAGAAGTGACGTTCCGCGCATCTTACCCAGCGACTCGGAATCCACTTTCTCAAACGATAAATTTTTATTGTCTATATCGATTATTTTTTTGGTCTTATCCCACTTTATTTTGGAACCGAAACCGCGAAGTATGTCGACCAGAGAAGCCACATCGGTGATATCCGGAATATTAGTAAGTTTTACTGGTTTATCAAATAAAACGGTAGCGGGTATAATGGCAACTGCGGAGTTCTTACTTCCGGAAGGCGTAACCTCACCGGCTAACGTCTGCCCACCTTTTACAACTATATCCATGAATCTCGTGCCCGATCATTATACTACTCCCCCGGCGTAATTCCAAAATAGGGAAACAGGTCTTTAGCAATATCAAACCATAAAGGTGCAGCCGTTTCACTAGCCCACTGTGATGACTCGGGTTCACGAAGAGTTACTAACATAGCAAACTTGGGCTTGTCCGCGGGCGCAAAACCCACAAACGACCCCACGGTTTTGTCTTTATCATAATGCCCGGCAACTGGAATTTGCGCCGTGCCAGTCTTACCGGCAACTTTAAATCCTCTTAAACTGGTCCACTTCGCCTCACCATTTTTTGCAGCCTCAACCATCATATTTTTAACTTTTGCCGCAGTTTCCGGCCTTAGTACTCTACGTTTATTTTCAGGTTTAATGTCTTCCACCCAATCTTCTCGAACAACTTTGTCAACAACCTGGGGTTTAACAAGGGTACCCCCATTTGCGATTGCCGAGACACTGGTTAGCATTTGAATTGGTGTAACAGCAACCCCCTGGCCGAATGAAATTGTAGCCAAATCAATTTGGGACCAGCTATTCTTTTCTCTCAAAGGCACACTAACTTCGCCTTGTAAATCAATGCCCGTTACTTCACCTATTCCGAAACTTTCTAAATAGTCGTACAAAGCATCCGCGCCAATTCGCCTAGCCGCAAACACCATCCCGACGTTATCCGAGTGAACAATCACATCGGTCATCGTAGAATCCGGATAGTATTTTCCATCCCATGTCTCAATCAGATACTTGTCTACCTTATAGGCGCCGCTGCACATGTCGCACTTGGTGTCTGGTTCAATAACACCCGCATCAAGCGCCGATGCCATAACCAAAACCTTAAATATTGATCCCGGCTCAAAAGTGTCCGAAACCACTGAATCTTTGAAATAGTCATTTGAGTAATCGGTATAATTTTGCGGTTCGTAAAATGGGTAGGACGAGTTGGCCATTACCGCTCCGGTATATGGGTCCATAACTATGATTGTCCCCGCCTTCGCACCGTATTTGTCAATGCCTTCAGCAAGTTTTTTTTGAACAACCAGTTGCACCCCTTTGTCTATATGAGTAACGACATCCACACCGGTTGAGGCTTCGACTTGCGTTTGTTTACCGTGAATAATCGGGATACCTATGGCATCCGTCTCCCTTTCCAAAAAACCCATTTTCCCCTTCAATGCCAAATCCCAATAGCCTTCAAGTCCGAAATAGCCAACATCCTCGCCCTGTTCATTCTTTCCCACAAAACCCAATGTTTGGCCGGCTAACTCACCTTCAGGGTAAACACGTCTATTCTCGCTCTCGAAACCCAATCCCGAAATTTGCATCGACTCGATCTGTTCTTTTTTACTTCTGTCTACTCTGGCCTTTATTGGTACCCAAACCGCACCTGCTTTTGCTAAAAGGCCCTCGATTCTTAATGTCTCCCCGAGTAAAACTGCGTTATCTTTATCGTCGACAAATACAGGCGCGAGTTTATTTGCAATTGTTTTGGGATCTAAAATCACATCCGGCAATTGTGCAAACAGAAGCCAGCCTTCGACACTTGTAGCCAGCCACGAACCGTCACTTCCTAAAATACTGCCACGAGAGGCAGAAATTGACGTACCCAGACTGTGCTGAAGCTTTGCGAAAGCCGTAAGTTCGGAATTTCTGACAACTTGCCAGTAAAATAGCCTGGCAATAAGCCCCAGAATTGCCACGCAAAAAACGATGAAAAGTATTTTGATTCGCACTCGCATATTTTTGAGACCCAATCACCGACTGGCAACCGAGTCCGGCGTATTTAAGTAGTAAATTGTCCCCGGTTTGTCCATCCCCAACTCTCGGGCTGTTTGGGCAACTTGCGAAAGCGAGCTTGAATTAACTAAATCCGACTTTAAGGACAAATTCTCATTCTCCAGTTTTTCCCTTTGAATTTCCAGTTCATGCAAAACAGTACTATTTGTCGACATAAAAACAATTAGTGAAATATTAATCAAAAACAGCCCACACAAAACCACCAAAATAATTTTGGGTAACTTTACTGTCTGCATTAATCGCTGCATTTTTTCATATTTTTTCGACCACTCTCATTTTTGCGCTTCTTGATCTCCTGTTTCTTTCTAACTCCTGATAACCCGGTGTTATAGGTTTTTTTGTAATACTTTGTGCCAATTTACTTGCTACCAAACTAGTAAAACAAGCTTTAACAATTTTGTCTTCGAGCGAGTGAAAAGAGATAATACACAGCCTTCCGCCCGCTCTAAGCAGAGCAAAAGCTTTTGGTAACGCCTCTTTGATATTTTCAGTTTCCAAATTTACCGCAATTCGTAGCGCCAAAAACGCCTTAGTGGCAGGATTCCTACCCGTGGTTCTCACGCCTCCTACCACACCAAGAAGATCCTCCACGGCAGTAAAACGCTTGCCATTTCTAAACTCTACTATTCTGTCTACAAGCGACTTTGTTGCCCGAAAGCCCAGTACCTTTCCAAAAAGATCCGTCAATTGGTCTTTCCTCAAAACATTGAGTAGATCGGCAGCCTTGACGCCCTGATCCTGCTCATTTAACCTCATATCGAGTAAGGCCTCCGGGGTGTCAAAAGAGAAACCTCGCTTTATATCTTTTAGGTGCAAGTTACTTACCCCCAAATCGAAAAGCACGCCGTCGATATCCGTAAAGCCTTCTTTCTTGGCAATACTGTCAATGTCTTTGAAGTTTCCAAGAATTAATTTATATGGCATCTCACCCAATCTAAACCTTGCTATCTGGCTCATTTTTGGATCGATTTCTAGCCCCAAAACCAAAGCTCCGTTCTTAATTAGTTCCAAAGTATGGCCTCCGGTTCCAACCGTGGCATCGATTATCCTTTGGTTTCGCTTTATTTTTAATTTAAAAGTGCTGATAACCTCCTCAACAAGTACACTTTCATGAGTCGCGTCTGTCTTTTGCTTCCTTACCATTTACATTAGCCTCCTTTTTTTCAAACATTCTTATAAATTCTACTGTTTCATCCAGTCTTTTTTTCATTTCGGTACAATTTAGTCTAATCACCTATCTTTCTTCCCTCCTCTCTATTTGCTAAACTTTCCAGAGCAAATTCTTCAATTTTAGATTCCCTTTTCTCCCACTCTTTTTTATTCCAAATTTCAGCTCTGTCACCGAGACCTAAAAAAACAACCTCGTCACCTATATTTGCATAGCCCCTCAACACTTGAGGCACCACAAACCTTCCTTGGCTATCCATATCGACTTCAAATGCTGATCCTAAAATAAAGCGTTCGACATCTCTCATCGGCTCTGTTATGAACTCACTTTTATTTGTCAGTTTAGTCATCAGATTTTCCCAACGAGACAAACCCACCAATACCAAACATTTTTCGTAAAACCTCGTAACGATAGCCTTGTTTCCAATCTCACGTCTGAATTTTGACGGTATAGCCAGCCTACCCTTTGCAGTCAGTTTTACAAAATAATGACCTATCAACATACACTATTATTCACTTATCACCACTTTACACCATTTTGATACAATGCCGTGATAATTGTCAATATGTCTTTCAGAAAACAATCACCACTAGATATGGGGTACAACTATCGGAAGTTATTTGCTTGAAGAATTTATAGTCACACTGGGGCCATCGGCAGTCTCATCCAGTGTAAAATCGGTCGACAGTTTACCAATAACCTTACCGCCTTTATCCCTGAATTTGACGGTCAACGTTCCTCGCCGGACGTCCTTATCTTGCGAAAACTTACCGTTAGACTCACTTCCCAGATAAATATCGCGCTCCATTCGGGTTTGGTTAGCCAATTCGACAGATGCACGCACGCCGTTTTGTCTGCCGCTCTCCAAAAAATAAAACAGGTCATAGTCAAGAGAAGCGGCGTTATCCACCTTGATGTCTTCAATAACCAGCCTTAGCCAGAGGCCGCTCCTGGGCTTGAGATCAAACATTGGTGTGAGCGAAATATTCGGCCGCTGGTCCACGGGTATTTGGGCTAATTGATCGCTGTCTTCGTCAATGGTGACATTGTTTCGGGACTTGACGACAAAAACGGCACCAATAACTACAAGTAGTCCAACAACGAAGAGAATAATCGGCAAAAATTTTTTCATGTATTAATCCTCTAATTTATTTTGGAAGTAGGTCGAAAGTTTGTCAACCGACACTCGCTCCTGACGGGCAGTATTTCGATCACGAACTGTAACAGTGTCTTTATCAAGCGTTTCAAAGTCGATCGTAACGCACCAAGGTGTACCTATTTCGTCTTGTGCAAAATAGCGTTTGCCTATGTTTCCTCTATTGTCCCAAGTTACAACTAAATCTCTTTTAAGTGCTTCATAAATCTTGCGGGCTTTCTTTACCAATTTTTCCTTATTGGCAAGCAGCGGAAAAATCGCGACCTTATATGGTGCAAGACGTGGGTTAATTTTTAACACAATTCTTTTTTCATCTTCGCTATAAGCATTAAACAGGATAATACCTGTTAATCTTGAAAGCCCGAAAGTAGGCTCAATAACATGCGGTATAAATTTATCTCCCGTGTCCGGATCGGTGTAGTGCATATCCACACCCGTCTTTTCCATGTGATTTTTGAGATCAAAGTCTGTTCGATAAGCAATCCCCCACATTTCTTTCCAACCAAATGGATATTTAAATTCAATATCCATAGTTCTTTTGGAATAGTGTGACCTTTCAAAGTCCTCGTGTTCTCGCCATTTGAGACTCTTTTCATTAATTCCCAGGTTTAAGGCCCATTTCCACATTTCCTTGCGCCACATTTCAAAAACTTCTTCCCATGTTTCTGGCTTTATAAAATATTCAAATTCCATTAAATCAAATTCAAACGTACGGTGAGTAAACTGACCCATTGTAATTTCATTCCTGTAGGCTTTTCCTTGCTGGGCTATCCCAAAAGGAATCTTCACACGAGTAGTATTTAAGACATTTTTAAAATTCAAAAACAGTCCCTGTGCAATTTCTCCTCGAAGATAAGCCAAATTCTTTCCTTCCTCCAAAACCCCAATTTTTACTTCCACAAGTTGATTAAACTTGCGCACATTCGTCCAATCAGTTTTGCCACACTTAGGACAGACAATTTTATTTTTTGAGATGATCCTATCCAACTCCTCAAAGGGCAAACCCTCAACCTTTTTATCTGAAAATCTATCTTCAATTAAGTGGTCTGCCCGGACTCTATTACCACACTCCTTGCAGTCAACCATAGCTTCATTAAATCCTGCTACATGACCGGAAGCATGCCAGACTTCCGGACGCAAAATCGTTGACGAGTCAATTCCAACCATATCGGCTCGATCAAGTACGAAGTGTTTCCACCAAGCGTCACGAATATTATTCTTCAGCAGTGTACCCATTGGACCAAAATCCCAAACGTTAGCTAGGCCGCCATATATCTCAGAAGAGGGATAAACAAACCCCCGTCTCTTCGCAAGACTTACAACTTTGTCCATTAAATCCATCATATCAACAAAAACCGTGCTTTTTTGGGTGTGCAAGAACTCCAGCAGCAGATTCAACGGCTGCTCTTGCGGTCATGCCAACATCCCTTGAAATACGATAAACAATACTAGCGTCTCCAATCACCTGCTGCGTAAATTTTTCGGGACGACAGTTGCATGCACCAAGCGGAAGCCCAACAACACTTCCTATAGTTCCTCCAACTAAAGTTGCAAGGGCTTCTGGTCGCGAAAACTCATTTATTTCCACACAAGTATCCACTACAAACAAGACTGCTTGACTAATCGCTTGCCCAGGAGTCATGTCTCTATTCAAAGCATCACGCATAGTATCTTCAAATCTTTGTGAACATGAACGACCATTTACAACACAAGCTTCAGTACTGCCCGGTTTCTTATAACGATAAAAGCCCAACGCTGACTCAACTAATCTTATTTCAATAGACATCGAGTTATGGTGCAATTTTATACATCTTTTATTTAAAATTCCACTTTTACAACTCCAGCAGTCAAATTCTAAAATTCTCTTCTAAACTCTTCGGGTCGTCTGCCAAGTTAATTCACAAGAAAATTGTAACAAATTTCAGGAAACGCAAGAATACCGTTCGTTCTACTATTCTAGAACAGTAGAACAAGAAGCAATCTGACATGTTAATTGCCAGGAGTTTTTGATAATATTCCACTATGTTTGCGCTCTTTCTTACCATACTTTTGGCGGTCATTGTATTTGTATGGATTGTGATCTTTATTAATCTCAACGACTTTTCAATTAAAACAACAAGAGACATCCCGTTTAAGAAAATCCTCGTGACTTTTCCTCACCCGGATGATGAAATTTTTACCTGTGGTGGATTCATTAAAAAAACAGCAAAACAGGGAGCCGACACAACTCTTTTACTTTTCACCAAAGGTGAAAAAGGGACAACGGACGCACACCGCGAGCACATCCTTCGCAAAATCAGAACAAAGGAAGGCAAGCGGTCGGGGAAAATCTTAGGCTACAAAAAAGTGATAGTCAAAGACTTTGGCGACGGCTTACTCAGTCAAAAAAAACAAAGAATGGCTATTTATTTTGAAAAATTACTGGCCAAAGAAAACTTTGACCTGGTGATTACTTATGATCTATCGGGTCTTTACGGGCATGAAGACCATATGGCGCTGTCCCGTGTGGTAACCGATGCAGTTAACAAACATGAACGGGCTAAGCTTTGGTACGCGAGCCCGAACAGAAAGTTCATAAGCAAAATAAAATTGCCCGAACATATGGCCAAGTCACCTACCTTTAAGAAACTAAGAACTGCTCCGACTCTCAAAATATTTATAGGCGGACAAATAACTTCAAAAATAAAGGCATTTTACGCTCACCGTAGCCAAATGCAAACCTTGGGCAGCGGCAGGCCGTTTAAACCAAGCCCGAAATGGTTTTATTTGTCGACACTACTGTTTGAATATTTCTACGAAGTTAATTGAGAATTTTTTTGCCGATCTTTAATGAAAAGATCTCCCGCTCGACAACCCCCTTCAAAGCTTCATCCGGGTCGGTGAGGTCTTTAACCTCTTCCCAAAACCCCAACAATACCAAAATCTTTTTACTAAACATATCTCTTTGACTCCGGAGTCCCTTGACACTTTCAAGCAGTTTAAAAGTATCAAGTAAGTATGTATATACCACTTCGTTTTTCTCCGCCTCACCCGTAAGTTTATCCACTACTTCACAAAAAAAGTAAGCAATAGACACTTTCTTTAAGTCTTTCTTCCAACCTGCAAAACTGTGTATTAACTTCGTTTCAGTGATAATATCTATCCCTTTGCTGCTTGCCACCGATAGCGCAACGTGCGAAAAGTTATCGAGCGAGCCTCTTTTGCGTGAAGTCGGTTTGCGCACACCCTTGGCCAAAAGTGTAGTCTTCCCCATCTGTCTGCTATAGACTTTAACCAATGAGTCAGCCTCACCTATCCTTTTTTTTGAAAGGACAATCGCCTCAAGTTTATAATATCTTTGCATTTAACTCCTTAGCTCTAAATTTTTATCTGTGTCTAAGAAAAACTCTTCAATGGTTTTCCCAAAGTTAATTGTGTAAAACGGCTTGTCTGTGCCCGGTTGTTTCTGAATAAGTAGCCTATAATTGCCTTTAACTTTAAATGGTAGCTTGTATTCAACCACAATTTTTACCACTCCTTTTGGCCGCAAACTAAAACTTCCCGAAAATACTGTTTTACCATGCTCATCATAAGTGTCATAGGTCTTATCAAACCCGCCCATATTAACAAGGGTAGCACCTTTGGGTACATATATTCTGGTCCAGTTTGGAAGCACCGAATTTAGCCAGCCATCGTAATCTTGAGGGTTAGCGTAAGTAAGCGTCAATGTTTTCGTGACATTACCATCGCCGTCCACCTTTACGTCTTGGATAACCTCCGAAATTACGTAGAGATTTGATTTTCTTCCGCCCAAATTCGCGTCGTTGATGTGTAAATAGTCTCCTTCGGTTTCTTCAATCCTACCCGCCAAATGAGCCTCCTCCAAGGCCTTCTGGACGTCTTCCTCATACATGTAAAAAAGCACGTGCTTTTCGGTCAGTGACTTGTAAATTGCTCCGAACAACCCCGGAACTTTTTCTTTTGGCTGGCCCAGCGCATTCGCCAAGACGGAGTTCATCAATGGACCGATTATGCCCTTCCTGTTTTCGGAATTGGGAGGTCTGTAGACAATTTTACCCGGTTCGTTTTCACTCCAGACAATAGGGCCTTCTATGTCTGCAAATTTCTCCAGCTCGTGGACGACTTGAGGGCAATTGCATTCCGGATCAATCAAAGTATTATAGTTACCAAAGCCGCTCACTCCAACTTCACCCAACACATCCAAAATATTAACCAATGTTTGGGTATCAACAGCAATGATACCGTCAACATCAGCTATCCCAGTTTTTGAGGACTCTTTGGCAAACAAGTCCATACTTTCTTTAAAATCGGCCAAATAATTCATATCACGAAGTCGAAGATTATTTGATAAAACATAAGGCCCTTTCAAAAATTCCAGAAATTGGGGTGGAGCCTCAATAACAGGTATATACCTGTCGTCAAGCGCATAAATGTCTGAGCTAACTACAGAACTTATCTTACCCTTAGTCACTTTCATAATTGTATAGGCAGTGATAAAGCCACCTGTGGGACGAAGTTCTTTGTCGTTCTGGAAAAGAACGAGGTAAGTCCTCTCCTTATCTACGCCGAGTAAGTACTTTGCCTTTTCGATAACCGGCTTAGTATCAAGCACAAATCTTGCAGCTTCATTTGCTACCCGAAGAAGATTCTGTAGTTTTGGTCTGACTTCATATTTCCCCAAAGTCTCAGGATATTTGGAAACATCAATGCTTTTGAGCTCATTATTTGCTTTTTCAACTCTCTCAGTAATACTGGCAAGTTTTGGTAAAACTGCATCCAGAGTACTAATTACAAACTCCATCCTGTCTTGTGCCGATTCTTCCCCGCTTTGGGCTTCTTTTCCTCCCGGCGCAAAACCAATTATGTCTGCGTAAGGTTTGATCGTTCCAAGAGTGATTTCGGAAGCTTCCAGCCCATAAAAGGCCGCCTTGAGCATTTTTTCACCGTCACGCCAATAGCCGCCGACAAGGGGCAAAACTTTAGTCCAAGCCAAACTGTAGTATGCTCCTTTAAATTCCGTCAACTGCGACTTGGTTCGGTCAATTTCACTGGAAACGATTCCAATATCCTGCTTCTCAATAGCCGTTTTAAACCTTGACTCCAAACCCTTCAAAAATTGTGCCTTCCGATACAGATTTATCAGCGGGAAAACAGCAAAAATTGCCATCAGCAACAGCAATATAAAAACCGGCAGACCAACTTTTAAAACTAACCCTCGATCTATGCTAATTTTGCTAAACAGCAGTTTAAGTCTATTTTTTTTGTCAGGATTAATCTGCTTTATTTCAATATTTTGCTTCATACTGCACCTTTCCCGGAAATCATGGCAAACGGCGTCTTTAAAAGAATTAGTACGTCAAGAAGTGCCGACCTTTTTCTTGCATAATAGGCATCCATCTCTATCCGCTTATCAAAGTTGATCTCGCTTCGGCCGGAAACCTGCCAGAATCCGGTTATCCCCGGCTTCACCTTCAGGGTTTCTGTCACAAGTTCACGAGTGGTTGGATACCTTTTTTGCTGAAACGCGAGTTCATCAGGGTAATACGGCCGAGGGCCGACAATACTCATTTCTCTTTTTAAAACGTTCAGAAATTGTGGCACTTCATCAACAGAGTATCTGCGGATTACACTCCCTACCCGTGTTATCCTCGGGTCGTCTTCAGGTGACTTAAAACTTCCTTTTTGGTATTTCTTGTAGAGTTTTTTAAATTTGGGGTCTGTTTGCATAAGTTTGTGGGCATTTTCCACCATCGACCGAAATTTGTAGGGGTAAAACAATTTACCCCCTTTGCCAACCCTTTTCGGTGTATCGGCAAACACGGGACCTGAAGAAGTTAACTTAATGGCGATGCATGTTACAAAGATTACCGGTGAGAATAATATCAATAAAAGAAAAGCGCCAAAAAAGTCGGTCAGTCGCTTGAACCAATCGTAAAACATATGGGCAGGTGATTATATCATTAATCGTTTCAAAACTAGGTAAGTGAAATGTTTCTCTTTTTTACCTCTTTTAATACCTCACCGACTTGGCCTGTTTGGTCTTTGTTGCAAATCAAAATCGCGTCTCCGGTATCTACTATAATTAGATCATGAAGCCCAACCAAACAAATTACCTTATTAGGATCGTCGAGCTTTATAAAGTTATCACGACTGTCTTGTACAACAACATTTTCAGGCAGTTTATATAATCCTCTTTCACTCAAATATTTGAAAAGTGATTCATATGTGCCAATATCAACCCACTTGAAAGGCAATTCCACTACTAATGATTCTCCCGCCGCGTGAACTTGTTGGGTAACATCTTCTATCGGACCCGGGGACATCTTTACAAATTCGGTTTTAATATCACCCTCTTCGATAATAGTCATTAACGGCTTATGCCAATCGGGTTTATATTTTTGAAGCATGTTAAGAAAATTGCGTGGCGTCATGCAAGAATGATTTGTGTGAACTAAAGCATTCTCTCCCTTGATAAACTCCTCGGTTTGTTCTCTTGAACCCCGCCAAACAAACTTATCTACCTCATATATACCAACCTCATTGGTAGCTGAGACCCGTTTTCCTTTGACTAAGTAGTCAACCCCCATCACTGGAAAATCAGGTTTAAAGCCACCGGTAATATATTTCGTTTCTTTTCTGGCCAGCCGATCGCAATCCATCATCATTTTAATAAAATTTTCGGTAGGCTCCCGCAAATCATCAACCTGAACTATCATAAACGGCTCATCTGCTAAACCTTTTCTAAACAGTACTGCTGCAATAAGACCTGTGGCTGGGCCTTGATTACGCATCTCCGGCTCCAAAATATAATTAGCGGGAGGAATTTCAGGAGCTTGCTTGGCAGCTATGACAGCTTGGTCCTGGTTAGTAGAAACATAAATGTCTTCGGGCTTAAATTTTGTAATTAGCGCCTCATAGTTTATTTGAAACAAAGATTTTCCACCAATTAGGTTGATAAAATGTTTGGGATTATACTGGCGGCTAATGGGCCACAATTTTGTACCCCAACCGCCACAGATAATTACCGGAATCATAAGTTAGTGTAGTTATTATCCTAAATGCTCAATCCGCAATTTGTCAATCAAAGAGTTTGGATTGAATTATATACCTCAAGAGTTTTTCTAGCAGTTTTGCTCCAGGCAAACTGTTTAACATACCCTTGGGATTTCTTTATCCTTTTAGCTCGCTTGGCAGAACTCATTTTTAAAATTTTCAAAATAGTATCAGCCAGGCTTTGATCACTCCTTGGGTCAAAATATATCGCATTATCGCCGTAAACTTCTTTAAAAGTAGGAATATTGGAGCAAGCCACCAATGCCCCAGTTGCCATCGCCTCCAATCCTGGTAGTCCAAACCCTTCCGAAAGTGAAGGGAAAACAAAAGCCAAAGAGTCGCGATATATTAACCGTAAATTCGAATCCGTCACTTGCGAAACAAATTCAACGAAGGAAAATTGCTCTTTACTAACTTGACTAGCTAACCGCCTACTAAAATAGTCATTTCCCACAATTAATTTTAGTTTAATTGGTTTTTTCTTCTGCTTATTAAGCATATTCACCGCGGCGATTAATAGATGTAAATTTTTATGAGGATAGCTACTGCCTACATAAACCAAATAATCACCAATGCTTCTTTTTGCTTGAGAAGGCTTTCGAAATTGCGAGCTTACACCTTCGGGGATCACCACGATCTTATTTACCGAAATCCCAAATAAATCCAAGAGGTCTGCTTTGACAAATTCACTAGGAACAATTATCGCTGATGCTTTACTTACAGAAGACCGAAAGAGATCTCTATAAGCGAGGTTTTTAATAGCATAAAAAGGAATAGGTAAAGTTGTTGCTTTTCTGTTAAAATCAAGTTGTGTCATGTCGTGAACGGTGACAACCAACCTCCCTGAGTAAATTAGTGGAACATTTGTGTTAAGTGCGTGAAAAATGTCAGGTTTTATCTTATTTAAAAGCAAAGGGAGTCTTATTTGTTCACTAATTGAATAGTGTCTATACTCTGTCTGAATCATACGAAAGTTATTGGCCAACTTCAATTTATTAAAGTACTTTTTTCGAAGCAATATAAAATAGTTATTTTCTTTGTCTTGAGTTTGTAAGTTGTTTACTAATTCTTGAGTATATCTACCGATACCCTTGTTCTCTACTCCATAAAGTCTTGCATCAATAGCTATTTTCATTTTACGATTAAAACGGATAATAAACGCTGCAATTTAATCAGATAAATTCCCAACGAAACCACAGAATTAACCAGAATATTATATTTTTGCCATAAGTGCTTTTTATAGAAAGTTTCCATAGAGTTTACGCTAGCCATTCTTGACCTAAGCCTATCCTTTCTTGAAAGAATCTTTGATTTTTTTGATGCTTTCTTGTAATGCACAATAAAAATTTTAGGGTAATAGACAATTTTCCAACCATCATTTTTTATTCTCCAGCACAAGTCAACGTCCTCACCGTCCATAAAATAGTCCTCGTCAAACCATCCCATTTTGTCTAATACCACTTTGCGTGTAAGCATAAACGCTCCCTGGGCAACGTCTATTTCGTGCTCCAGATCAGGATTGATATAGCCATACCAATATCGCGAAAAAATTTTAGAGTTTGGAAATAATCTATCAAGAGGAATCACCAAGTGACTAAAGGCGGCCCAAGGTGTAGGGAAAGACCGCCGACAGTCTTTATCTAAACTGCCGTCGGGAAGAAGCGTTTTACAGCTAACTAAGCCCACTTTGGGGTGTTTGTCTAAATATCCGACCGATTTGTTGACCGAATCGGCATTTACCAAAGTATCCGAATTGAGAAACAAAACGTACGTACTATTCACATAGTTCTTTGCACGATTATTTCCTCCGGCAAATCCCAAATTCTGACTGCTTACAAGGAGCCTTACCTCCTTAAATTGTGCCTTGACCAGTTCTCGAGAGCCATCCTTCGAGCCATTATCTGAAACTATAATTTCGTACGGATACGTTATTTTGGCCTTAATAATCGAAGTCAGGCATTTTTCCAACAAGTCCTTGGTATTGTAACTTACAATAATAATCGTCAGGCTAGACTTAGCCATTCATAACCTCCTTATAAATAGGCTCGTGCAGCCCGACTATTACTTGCCAATCAAAGTATTTTTTGACAAAGCGTTGGCCATTCACGCCGATTCTTGTAGCTTTAGTTTTGTTTTGCAATAAGTCTATGGTTGCGGCGATTAACCCCTGCGTGTTGTCGGAGACAATCACTTCCTTACCGTTTGTCAATTCCAATCCGGCAACTCCCATAGTTGTTGAAACGACTGGCAAACCTGCCGCCATAGCTTCCAATATTTTAAGCCGCGTACCTCCGCTTCCTCGAATCGGCGTCACCATAACACTTGAGGCAAGATAAGCATCCCTGGCATCCTCTATTGATTCGGTAACTTCGATATCGTTTCTCAATTTACTTAAGGCGACCAACTCCTTTGGTATTTTTCTACCGACAATCCACAGCTTTACATCTTTCATTTTTTTGATAACACCGGGCCAAATATTCTTAACTAAAACGTCGACCGCCTCCCTGTTTTGGAGCCACTCAAAATTAGTAACCCCGTAAAGGACTCTGGGAGGATCGAACCTGGACACGCTTTTGGCATTAAAATAATCAAAGTCTACGCCGTTTGGAATAATATCTACCTTAATTCCGGAAACCAGTCTTTGCATAACCTTTCTATCTTCCTTAGAGACTGCAACTAACCTGTCAGTCTTCCGCCAGAAATATTTTTCCCAAAAGCGGCACTTTAAGACATCAAGCATATAAAACGGCTTTAACAAAGGGCTAACTTCATTATCGACATAATGCTTGTAAACCATATATTCTATTGTTTGTTCCACTAGGATTGTCGGTACCAAAGTGTTTGGGATGTGGGGCATGACATAAAACGCTTCGGCGTGAATCAGATCGTATTTTTCTTTTCTCAACTCTTCTTCGACAGCCCGTTTCTCCACTGAAGACCTATTTCGGATCACCACCAAAGGATATGGACCAAGCTGGGCAAACAATATATTCCGCAATGTCCACGGAGATTTGGCTCGCTTGAAAACTTGAACTTTCTTACAATACCGCTCAAGTTCGGGAATAAATTTACGTTCGCTTTCGTCCTTGATCATTGAAAACAACGTTATCTGGTGACGTTTTGACATGTATTTAATAATGTTATACCACCGCGTTTGCCCCCCGGATGTGGAGGTGTTCGGTAAAAAAGGTACAAGCATTAATATCTTCATTGGTCTGCTCAGTTCCTTAAATCGACAACTACATATTTGTCGGTCTTTTCGATTACCTTGTAGTTTTCCATTGCATATGTTGTATCTTTATCAAAATTTACCGAAACATAAAACTGCGCGCCCTTTTCGACAATTTCAGGGATACTCGAGTCGATTACAGGCCAGCCCCATCTACCTGTCTGGTACAAAAAGGCGGTATCACCGTTGTAAGGAGCAATTACCAATGACTGCTTCGGAGCCACCCTGGCAACTGCGCGGCCCGCTTCGATTATCTCCGGATGGTTTATTTTGTAAAATTCTTTAACCCTATCAAAACCAACAAGGAACATAACAGCAACAACAAATACGGCTGTAAACTTCGGCAATAAATCGTTTTTTTGCCTCCAGTAGCTTATAAAGCCTTGAGCAAGAACAAGAGACACCGGCGCAATTATAAAAGTCTGGTAATAGTCATGCCGGACATTTGCGGTGGCAAAAACCGTTACATATACTAGACTTCCCAAAAAAAACATTTTCAAAAAAGTTTTTGAATGAAGCAGCCCCTCAACAAAAAGCGCAATACCCGAAACACCAAGGATTAAAGTTCCTAACCGCTCTGCAAAGATCCAACGCCAAAAAGCCGGCCGAAAACGGATATTGTCACCATTGAAGGCCCACACAAAACGCGGAATGCCTTGCGGAAACTGGTTTATCCAAGCGCGCCAAAGAAAAAGAGGAATAAGTGCAATATCAAGATAAATAAGTAGACGAATTGATTTAGCAATCCCATAGATACTTTTATGCTTCACAAAAATCAAATAAATAACAGGAATCGAGTAGAACACGGCAAACGGTTTGATTAACAGTGAGATTGCAAACAAAATAGCCGAAAAAAACAAACTAAAGGCGCTATCTGAATAAAAATATTTGACAAAAAACCAAACAGCAGCCACTCCAAAGGCAACCGACAACGGCTCGGGTAAAATAACTCTGGTGAAGTAAATATTGAAAGGGATGAAAAGATAGAAAAAAGCCGTTAGCAAGCCTCCAGCGATTCCAATAAACTTCTGACCAAGTTTATACAAAAACAGTGAGGTCACAAGTGCCGAAAAAACAGAAGTCAGCCTTCCCCAAACTTCAAGTGAGAAAGTGCCAAACAAACTAAAAAACATGTAGTGAAAAAGGTTGAAAACAGGAAATTCCACCATTCTAAACCCGCGCAAATTGGTCATTCCGGACTGAATGCTGGAAACATCGTGATACCGAGGGTACAAAAGATCCACTCCGCGCTCGACAAAGTTTTTGGTTACCGAAGCCGTATCTGCCTGTCTCCAAGAATGCCAGTCCGCCACCGGACTGTCAATCTTGACCAAGCGAACCAAAAAACCACCTAAGACGATTGCCGTCAACAACAATAAAGCTGGTATTCTTTTATTTCGCTTCTTCATTTGCATTCACGCTTGTGCAGATGGAAACTACTATACCCGCAAACAACCAAAACATCGTGGCGAATTTCGATGATTCAAATATATCGATAAACATCGCGTTTAATAAAATTCCCGTAAACGATCCCGCGAAACCTACAACCCACATATTGGCAAAATTTAAAGTTTTATTGACCGGCAACTTCATACTAACAGTCACGGCCAACCACAATAGGACGGCAATAAAGGATATAAATCCGACAGCGCCCGTTTCACCAAGTAACCTTAAATAGTCATTGTCCGTAGCGAGTGTAATTGACGAAAAACCGGTCCCCAGCAACGGGTTTTTGGTCAATGCCCGCAGAGCCCTTGGCCACTCGACATTAAGCCTGATTGATGTCGATCTGTCTTCGCTAACCGGAACACTTTCCTCACTTGCTGCAACGGCGACAAAATTCGTACTAATCTTATCGATTGTTACTTCAATAATTCTTGAGTATCTACTTAGCAAATTAGAAGAAAAGGCAATAAATAAAAGGCTAATCAGTGCTGCCACCAGAATCGCTTTGTACTTTTTAATTAATGCAAGGGAAAGCGTTACGGCAACTAAATAAGAAACTATTGATATTCTTGAAACAGAATTAACCAAAAGCCACAGCGAGGTCACTACACTTACACTCAGCAATAATTTTGAAAGCCGGTCCCTAAATACAAAAAAACTTGTGTAAAACAACGGCAAGACCAATATTAGAAAGCTTGCCAAGTCATAATGACCTGCAAATGTAGAGTTTATGTGTCCTCCGGGGGTATATCTAAGCGCAACTCCTTTAGAATATTCTTGGTTTTGAGTGGTTACTATCGGAAGGCTGAAGTATTTTTGCGCTAGGCCATAAACAAATGCATAATTGACCACAACCACAAGGCAAGCTAAGTATAGTTTCAGGTGGGACTTGGTGTGTTTAATTGACAAAGCGAGGACAAACGGAAAAAAATATTCAACTCTACGCAGCCAGTGCAAAAGTCCAATATGTGGAACAACCGTTTGGGTAACAAAAACTGCAGACAAAACAGACAAAGCCGCAACACTTAAAAAAAGACCCATCGAGAATACCACCCTATTTGAAATCAAATACCCGGCTTTGCGCAAAAACGAAACTGAAAACACAATCAAAGATACAAGGAGTACAAAATCTTCGGCCCGGACGGAAACAAAAGTACCAGAAATTTGAAACAAGGGAAATTTCGGATATAGCGGGATAACTATGATCAACACGGCAATAAAGTAGTGAGGGTCAAGCAAGTTTAAAAGCCTTCGCATAAGTTGCGGCCGACTCCTTTCCTTCAAGTAAACCAAAAAGTAAAATTCTGATAACAGAACCAATTTTAAGTAATAGTCTGAGGATAGGATACTGCCATTTGGGATAGTGCTTTTTATAAAAAGTTTTAATTCCTCTATATTCAGCCAGAATAGATTCTGATCTTTTTCCACTAGCACCACCGTAATGAATTATCGACCATTTTGGTAAATATAAAATTCTCGAACCTTCTTTTTTTATTCGATAGCAAAGGTCAACTTCCTCCACGTACATAAAATAATCCTCATCAAAGTAACCAGATTTTTTAATGACATCCTTTCTTATCAGCATAAAAGCGCCTGTTAACCAATCAAATTCCTGAACAGCTGTGTAAATAGGATTCTTTCCGAAAAAATCTGGAGTGTGTGGGTGAAAAGATCTGATTAGTTTTCCTAAAAGAGGCAGGTCGTCCAAAAATAACATCCAAGAGACCACTCGTAAAATTGTCGGAAAGTAACCACCGGTGGGCTGTAAACTACCGTCTTTGTTTCTAAGTGAGCAACTTGCGATACCCACATCAGGATTGGCTCTCATCCAGTGGATCATGTCGCCAAGCACGTTGTCATAAATTTTAGTGTCTGAATTAAGGAGTAATATAAATTCGCCTTTGGCAATTTTCATCCCCTGGTTATTTGCTTGCCCAAATCCCAAATTTATTTTGTTTTTAACCAGTCGTAGATTTGAGATTTGAGATTTGAGATTTGAGATTTTCGCGACAGATCCGTCGGTTGACCCGTTATCTACCACAATAATCTCGTAATCAACATCCCTCGTGTATTTGACAATAGACCTAATACAGCTTGCCGTAAGTTTCTCTGTATTGTAGCTAACAATGATTATCGATACATCCATAGTCTTGTTAATTGATTGCGAAGCTTGAAAATTGAATTCGCTAAGTTCTTAATACTAAACCAGGACCCAATACAAACTAAAACATAGATTACCAGTCGATTAATGGTGCTACTTGGAATAAACCTGGCTATTATTTTTTGCTTCCACGGCACGGCATTAATCAATATCGCATCCTTTTCCTGGGTTGGTATAAACCCGTTAATATAAAGCGACTCACGGAACGGAACTACCAACTCTTGTAAATAGGAGCTTCTGGTTTGATCACGAATAAGCGTTTGCGCTTCCTCAGGCGGGTAGTTGAGCAGCAGCCCGCCAAAAAAATTTGCGTAATGCGCTAATGCTTCATTCCTGGTGGAATTTGTAAAATAAGCCCTCCTATAAGGGGTTTCGATGTCTGCTGGCTCATCAGACTGTTCGGAATCGAGCGGGGGAATAGGAAAATTATTCGAGGGAGCAAGCAAATAAGCAATAAAAACTACACAAATTAAGACATAAATCAATTTTAATAAGTTTCTCATTGAAAAAGCCGAGCACGGCCAAGCCGATATTGTGGATCTTTTAGCTTTCGCTCGCTTATTATTTTTGCAGGGACACCTCCCACTATTGCGAACGAGGGCACATCTTTTGTCACCACCGCACCCGCAGCGATAACTGCACCTGCACCCACCGAAACGCCTGGAAGAATAATCGCCCTTGGCCCAACAAAGACATAGTCCCCGATTGCAACAGGTGCGTTTGTTGCTTCAAATGTATCCGAACTTATATCGTGCTCCGAATTATAAATAAGTACTTGGGACGCAACAGCAACATGATTGCCAACAACGAGTTTGGCTCTACCATCAAGAAACGCTCCTTCACCAACTACAGTATCTTGGCCAATCTCAACCCCGCTTGGTTCAAAAAATTTGCAACCCATATGAATTATGCTCCCTTTGCCGATTTTTACACCGAACAGGCTAAAAATTGCCTTTCTTACTGACCAAAGAGGTAAATGCAAACTCACACCATGAATTATGAACAATTTAAAATCTATCATCCAGCTAAAAACCCGCTGAAGGCCTTTTTTCACGGCAGTATTCATGGATAATTTGTTTCCGTTTTTGTCAGTGAAAACCAGCCCGTTTTTTGTGAAATGTAAATTTTGAGAATATAGCATATTATTTTTGACTAGCTGCCTCTAAAACCTTAAAAGTTTCATTTGCTGTTTTCAGCCAGGAAAACTTATCTGCTTGGGCTAAACCCTTTGCAACAAGCTTATTATAACTTAACTGCGACATAGACAGTAGCTTTTTAATAGAATCTGCAATGTCATTTTTGTCATAGGGGTTAAAATATATACCCGCATCACCAACTACCTGGGGTATACTGGCGACTTTACTAACAATTACCGGGGTGCCGACTGCCATGGCATAAAGCGGATCCAGGCCAAAGCCCTCCCAAAAAGAAGGCAGTATCAATGCTTTGGCACCCTTTATTAGATACCGCTTGTCTTTCTCCGGAACAAAGTCTGTAAAAATAACAGACCCGTCAATATCAAGTTTTTCAACTTTTTTAAAAATTTCATCGAAAAGCCACCCTTTCTTACCGGCAATTACCAACTTAATTCCTTTATGCTCCTGTATCACTTGTGACCAAGCATCCAATAACCCTTCAATGTTTTTACTAGGCTTTAGTGTACCCATAAAAAGTAGGTAATCACCTACTATAAGGTATTTTTTCGTCGCTCGTCGCACAACTTTTTGAGATATGTCTGTATTATACAGGTATCTGTCGTACGCCAGAAGCGTAACTCGCACCTTATTGGAAGCTTTGGGATAATGTCGTACAATATCATTCATAGTACTTTCTGAAATTGTAATGATATACTTTGATATATATATCGAAATAGCAGTCCAGATCTTTAACTGCCAATAGTCCCTTTTTCTAAATTGTCCCGAGAATTCGAGATACCCTAGGTCCATCACGGAAAATACCAAGGGAACACCTACCAAAGCTGGCAAATAATGGCTGGGGGTAAAGAAAACATCCAGTCGTTCACTCCTCACAAAAGATAGGTGAGGAGTAAGCTTGGTCAGTATCCATAATTTACCGCCATGCAGTACTTTGTACGAAATATGTTTATCTTCTTTGGGTAAATCATCTCGGGCCCCGGATTTCAGATATACTATAAGTCTACATTTCTTTCGGGAATTTTTAACCAAATTATAAAGTCCCCATATAATTTCAAATGCATAAACATTTATACCTACTCTCTCTTTTACATTAGCTTCGTTACCGTCGATTCCTATGATCATAACTCGTGAGCTTCATTGTAGACGTCCAGAGTTTGCCTAGCAACTTCCTCCCAAGAGAACCTTTTATTTACGGATCTACCACGTTTGACTAGGTCTTCGCTATTTTGCATAGCTTTAAGTAATCCTTTTGCAATCGAATCCACATCAAACGGATTTACTAATACAGCCGCGCCACTGGCAACTTCCGGCATACTGGAAATATTTGATGTAACTACGGGGCAACCGCATGCATATGCATCCAATATAGGAATGCCAAAGCCCTCGCAAATAGAAGCATAAACTAACACCTTGGCCCCGCTGTATGCGGCTTGCAACTCTTCATTGCTAATGTGGCCGGTAAAAATAATATTGTGGGTATCGGATATCTCAAGCCATTTTTCGCCTACAAAAACCATATTTATCTTCTTTTTTGGCAACAGTATATTAAGAACTTTCCGGTAAGCGGCAATCAGCCTTTTTGTATTTTTGCGTGGGCTGACTCCTACACCCAGTAAGTACTCGCCTACGATGGCATATTTTCTTTTAAAACTATCCACCTTCACCTGACTTGCAGGCCCGTCAACGTTCGAGGCCTCCGAAATCACCTTTACTTTAGCCTCCTTAACTCCATAATGTAAAAGGTCCCTTTTTGTACTTTGGGATGGCACAATTATCCTATCGACCTCCTTAACTATCCACTTGAGCCTTCTTTGAGTATTTTTTATGACTTTCTCATCAGTTAGACCTGGATAAGTAATTGGCGAAAGGTCATGAATTGTAGTTACTTTGAAAGCGTTAGAAGGCGGTTGAGACCAATCTGACGAATGAAACACGTCTAGGCTACCTACAACAGATTCAATATTGAGCAAGTGCAACTTGTTCCATAAAAAATCAGCCACAGTCGGTGGAATTGGATAGAAACTTATCTTAAACTTACCTCTCAACTTCTGGATTTTGTCCAATAAATCATTGGTGCGGCGTAATGAGCCACCAAACAGGAGGTATTCATTACTTTTGTCTACCCTAAGTAAATTCTTGACCAAATGCCAGGTATACCAGGAAACGCCGCTTTCATAAATTATGGGCGAAATGTCAATTCCGATCTTCATCTTCATCTCCTTTCTAAAATCTCATAATTCCCAATAACTTCCGTGGTTTGATAATATTTCGAAATATAAGCGTTGATGCCTCCCGTATAATCCAGCAGTTTTTGGCTATCTACCGAAACAGTTCTATCAGCAATTATTATCTCAGGCTTGTCCACAATAATTCCAGTGAGGATCCTATCCTGGCTAACACGCATAAACCACGGAAACTGAAAAATAAACACATTTCCGGCAGGTAAAGTTTGTGTCATTTGATATAAATGCGCCGGCGCACCGTATACAAAAATTTTAGATCCGGGACGAATTCTTCCTCTTACTACACTAGCTACTCTATACACATTGTCGTCAAAAAAAGTAATATTTCCGTTCCAGTTTCCCCGATAAAATTTTACTCCCCAAATAAACGCAACAAACAAATAGCACAGTCCAAAGTAGACAACAAGCCGATTCTTAAGTCTCGTAACAGCGTAGGTTGTTAGAATAACCACAAAAGGTAAGGCGGGTTGTAGATGAACAAAATCAAACCTTGCGTAAACAGCTGACAGCGCACCGACGCCGTAAAGCCCGGTCAAAAACACTTTCCTGGTTTTGAAACCTAAAAACCAACCCGACAAACCGGCACCGAACACAAAAGCAAAGCGAATAAAGTGAGAAAGAGAAGGAACCCATTTTCTTCCGTAATCGGCAAAAGTTGTCAGGTTATAAGTTACAGTCCAGTAAAAAAAATCATTTAAAACTCCAATTAACGACAAATACAATAACATCAGTAAAACAGGGAGCAATGTAGACAAGATAAAAATAGAGGCGATTTTCGCACCATTTTTGATAAAGAGATATAAACCAACCAATAAAACAACCGGAATCAACACTTGTTTAAAAATAATTCCCAATCCTAAAACCAGACCCGAAATCTCTAAATACTTCACTTTTTTGGGAGCGTCGATATACTTCAAAAGGAAGTAAGCTGAAGAAATTAAAAATAGTGGCAAAAAAACATCAAGCCACTGTATAAACCCTTCAAAAAACGGTTGCCAAATAAGATAAAGAAGGCTAGGGAGAAGTATAAACTTCCTTTTATCTAATACTTTTTGGGATAGGATAAATACAAAAAGGTGAGTCAGGGCAACTGCGGCCATCTGCCAAAGAAGAGCAGCTTGGGGAGTTCTCATCCCCAAGTTGTCAAAATTGACAGGCAAGAAAAGAAGTCCCGGGAAATGCTGGTCTAAGATTTGCTTATAGGGTAATAAACCTTTATTGGTCAAGTATGGATAAATAAACATTTCGGAATTGGGAAAGAAGGTGATCCGTGTCAACACAAAAAGGTGGATTATTATAATTAAGGCCAGAATTTTTTTCATATTCTCTTCCAATATTCTACAAACCCCACCCCCAAAAAGTCGAATTTAGCAACTTTCTCAAAACCGTCTTTGTTTAAAGCACTGCCAATAAAATTTTGCGGATCTTCAACAGCTTTAAGATATTCAAACAAGTAAACCGCATCATGCCCGCTTATCAATCCTTTTGTCTTGCATAAAGTTTCTTCTCTTGAAGCCGATATAGAATTTGTTGCGCCGAAAGCAATAGGCTTTTTTGCATACCATCTGTAGGGTGCAAAAGGTTCAGGGTTGTGAAAAAGAACAATTTCACCCTCCCGAATTCTGGTTTCAACGAAACTTACTGCACCTCGCCAATTTTCACGCTGCTGTCTGGGGTTTAAATAATATATAGAAAGCCCCACAAGGTTAATAAAAAGGACCAAAAACATAATACTTTTCTTTAAGTTTGCTCCCAATAGTATATAAAAAGCCGGAAGAACATAAACATATCTGAAGTAAGAAAAGGCAGGCGTAGCAACCGAAAACAAAAAGCCCAAAACCAATGGTACCAAAAGCCAAAGCCAGGTTAAAAAAACCTTCTTTCGTACCTTCCAAGCATCTTTTAAAGCAACGGCGAAAGGAATGGACGCAAGACCAACTACCGAGTAGTAAATTAACCTGTTTAGAAAAGATAGTCTACCCAGCACAAATTTTGTCCAAACAAGAACTAGTTGTTTTAGATTGGCACCTCCCACCAAGTCACGCCAAGCCGGCAGAGTCGAAAGCAGCCAATCACCTTTCCAGTACTGAATAATGAAAATCGGAACCCAGAAAAGTAAGCCAACAAAAAGCGGGACAAAAGAAATCATAAGAGAGCCAAACCAAGCCTTTGATTTATGTTTAACAAAACCATAAATCGGAAATACTGGGAACATGAACCAGGGCATATAGTCAGTAAAGGCTAAAACTAAAATAGCTAAAGAAAAGAAAATCCATTTTTGTCTTACGAAAAAGTAAACAGTACTTGCAGCGAAAAAGGCTGCCATAGAATACATTCTTGCTTCTTGAGAATAATATACATGTAAAGGTGAAGTTGCCAACATAATAATTACCAATTTCCAATTTCCAATTTTCAAACTTTTTGAAATCTTATATACCAGATAAATTGTGCCAACACCAAACAATACAGAAGGCATGCGGAGTGAAACTTCAGAAAAACCGAAGAGTGAAACCCAAGCCTTAAGAAATAAATAATAAAGCGGTGGGTGATTGTCAGATAACATAAACTCTCTCAGGATTTTGGAGTAGGAAAAGTCGCGTGCAGCAATTGCCCCTATTGCTTCATCAAGCCACAACGATTGGTTTATCACCACTAACCTTAAAACCAAGGAAAGTATTATAACCAAAAAGGGAAAGTTATTTCGAAGTTTTTCCATATAAAACGTACTCTAAAATGCCAATAAATTGGCCAAGGTCTGAAACCAACTTAAACACGAAAAATAGTGGCAGCCTAAAAATAACCGACTTTATAATTGCATTGCCAAATGACAACGGGGGACTGACGCGAAGCAATCCAACCAAGTAACCAAAACCCCATAACTTATATCTTCTTTTTGCCATCCACTTGGAATGCACAAACACGGTTTTTAAAGAATCCGGGTTTTTATGATACGAAACTGCGCCTTTTGCAACAACAGCTTTTTCCCCTAACTTGTCAGATAGAGAGTAATCATCTGTATAACCAACGTTTTCATCGAACCCGCCTGCTTTGTCGAATTCAGGCTTAAGTATTGCCCTAAATACTTTTTGAGCATCGGGATAACTTGCAGGGTGCATAGCTTCCGGCGGAAGCCCGCGGTTATAATTCCAGCACCTAGCCCAAATGTTATCCGGGTTCGCCAAATACTCTTCTTTACTGAATGTACCGATTGTCTTTCTCTTGGTTATAGGTTTCACGAGCATTTTCACGAAGTTCCGGTCAAAAGTCATATCCGCATCTACAAAAACTAATATGTCACCACTTGCATTTCTTGCCCCCAAATTCCTTGCAGCTCCTGCTCCTTTGTGTTTTTGCTCCAGTATTTGAAAATTGAAATTTGAAAATTGAAAATTCCGCATGGCAGCTAAACTGCCATCGATTGATCCATCATCAACAACAATGACCTCAAAGTCTTTCATTGTTTGTTTAGACAGTGACTTTATACAATCGAGTATATTTTTTTCTTCGTTATAAACGGGAATTATTACAGAGACTTTCATGCTGCTAGTTTCAAAAATAGATCTTCATACATCCGACTAACCTTATCCCATCCAAACTTTTCAGCTTGTATCCGAGGTTTATTCCCCCAATCCTCGCCAGCACATTCCTCCAAAGCTTTTGTATAATCTTCGACGATGGTGGGATCAACTAATATACCTGCATCGCCGACAATTTCTCTTCTTAAGTCATCATCTGTTGCGACTACCGGAAGCCCGCAAGCCATTGCTTCCAAATAAACCATCCCGAAAGCTTCCCTACCCCAAGAGGGGAGCGTGAAAACGTCAACAGCCCTGTAATATTCTTGGATATTTTGGTAACTTACTTTCATCATTTTGAATCTATTACCTAATATCCTCGTTCCTAAAGCCATGATATCTTTTTCCTTGGAACCCCCACCCAAAACCAACAAGCTCCCCTTCTTCATTTTGCTAACTGCTTTAATTGCCAAGCCAATTCTTTTACTTTCTTCAAGTGCGGCAACAAGAAGAACAATCGGCCTTTCCGTCCCGATTTTTACTTTTGGGCCACTTTTACCAAATTTTCTCAAGTCTACCCCATCTGGTATTACAACTACACTTTTAAAAGGGGTCACTCTGATCGCCCAGTCTTTTGCTACTGTTGACAGGGCAACAAATGTATCCGGAAAGCACCACAAATTGTTTCTGTCATCCCAACCAATACCAGAATGGCCAACTATAACCATTTTCGCCCCAGTCAACCATGTAAATAATCTCATCATCGCGGATTGCCAACCGCCATTCGTAGGAACAACAATGTCATAACCCTTCTTGAATAACTTAGGGAAACACTTAAGTGTGAACCATGCAATTTTCAGACTCGCGTAATCAATAAAAAACCTCCTTGCTATACCTAATTGATTTGTGGCATAACTGTCATTGAAACCTACTTTTACAACCTCTACTCCGTAACTTTGTCCTACTGTACTAGTACGTTGATAGACAACTACCTTATGATTAACAGAAAGCTTGCCCGCAATCTCTTGAGTCCAATTTTCAACTCCCCTCTCGCTGCTTCCACTGTAAAAACTCAAAATTGCAATTTTCATTTGCCAAAACTCTCTCTCAACAATACTTTTATTGCAATTAAGCCATCGCGCCAGGTAATTTTTTTGCCCTCACTGTAGCTTCTAGGTGAAACGGTTATCGGGACCTCGACAATCTTTATTCCTTTTTTAAGCACTTTTGCTGTAAACTCCGGCTCGAAGTCAAATCTGTCAGCCTTTATTTCCTCCGGGGAAACAATCACTTTTTTAAAAACTTTGTAACATGTTTCCATATCCGTTAACTTGGAACCGTAAAGCAAATTTGTAAGAGCCGTCAACACTTTGTTTCCGACAAAATGAAAAGGTAGCGGAGTTTTGTTTTTCCCAACCAGAGCAAATTTTAAATTCTTGAAGCGTGAACCGTAAACGACTTCTGCCTCCTTTTTAAGAATCGGTGCAATAAGTCTTTTATAGTCGCTGGGGTCATACTCCAGATCCGCATCCTGAATCAAAACAATGTCTCCCCTAGCCTTGCTCATTGCGGTTTTAATTGCAGCGCCTTTTCCATAGTTTTTCTTATGTGCAAAAAAACGAACTCCGGAAATTTTTTTGATTTTTTTTGCAGTTCGATCACCCGACCCATCATCGACAACTATAATTTCGCGACTTAGATACTCGGGCAATTTTGCCAATTTTACTTTTTCAATCAGTTCAGAAATTGTATTCTCTTCATTAAAGACTGGAATAATTACAGTAAGTTTCATAATTTTTTGGCAACCGCAAACACCGACAAACCAAAGGGCATGGAAACGAATTTCTCAATCCAAAGTAAATATTTACCAAAGAAATTAAATAACGAAACTTTATCTTTTGGGATACTTTCCAGCTTCAAAACCTTTACAAACAGCCACCAACCTAAAGCTGCCCACCAGTTTATGTAGAGTACTTTCACTATCTCGCAGCTTGCCGTGCTCAACACACTCTCCAGATGTTTAGTAGTGTATCTTCTATAATGGCCCAAATTTTTATCAACCTTACTGTAAAGGATCATGTGTGCCGGCACGTTTAAAACAAGATAACCCCCTTTTTTAAGTAAATTAAACATATTTTTTACGGCTTTTTTATCATCTTTAATGTGTTCCAAAACATTTGAACAAAAAATGCAGTCGAATTTTTTTTTACCAAAAAAATATTTTCCTTTTTCTATATCACCAAAGCCAACTCTTTCACCAAACCTCCTTTTCCCTTCCTTTATATAATCATAATTAACGTCAATCGCCGTAACATAACCATATTTTGAAAGCTTAGTCGTAAAACTCCCGATCCCAAAACCTACTTCCAAAATCTCGCCTTTCAAATATTGGCAAGCCGTGTCGATAAGCCATTTGTTATACCACTCGGCTCTATCCATGACATCAAGCGTCTTTCTACCGTAATTACCCATATCAGTATCCAACGTCACTTCTAAATAACCTCCGTTTTATTTTCCTCAAGGGCGTTTGAAACATTGCTTTTTTAGCGAAATCACTACTCATCTTGCTCCAAGGTGAAGTTATATAGGAGGGAGCCGGTTTAAAAAACGCCTCCGGGTAATAAAAATCTTTCGGAAAATTATTGCCGATCTCATATTTAATTTTCATCTTTCTCTTGGATACAAACACATCCCGGCCCGTTGATCTGGGGACATTGGTAAAATGTAAGTAGCATTTTTTATCAATAAAAATTCTCTTTGCTTTATCTCTGTTTTGGATAAGAATACCATCTTTGTCAAAAAGGCCTTGTGTTCCGTGCGGTTTTTCAAAGTGAAGACCCGGAATTTTAAGACTAATAAATCTAATATTAAAGTGTCCCCTTCTGTTGTCAATTTTGTACATCCCAGCAGTCTCTTCTTGATAATAAAAAACGTCTCCGACAACATTATAGTGAGGAGTAACCACTGTTTCTAAATTGGAATTAAGGCTCTTAATAGTCTCTTTAATCCCCTCTTCCCACCAAACTTCATCACCATCAAGGATCATCAGCCAGTCTGCCTGGGTTTGGTCAAGCATCTTCTGGCGGGTCAGCGTGAAATCATATATATCTTTTTGGACAACTTGCCTAAAATCAATCCTTTCCAAATAACGTCTTTTTAGTTCTTTCGCGACTTTAATAGTGTCATCAGTACTCCCAGTGTCCCAGAGTAAAATTCTATCGACATAATCAACAACGCTTGTCACAGTAAACCACAAATACTTATCCTCATTTTTAACCAATGTGTGCGCCCAAATTGACATAAATTATTTACTTTTAATTTTCAACTTTTTCAATACCCACAACAAGGGTATTAAAAAATTAACAATATTGCCTATTACTACAATATAAGCTGCCCCAAGAACTCCGTAAAGCGAAATTAAATACAACCCACCAACTACCGTGATCGTAAGGTGGACAAGCGAAAGCCAGAAGAAAAGTCTTGGATAGCTGAAGTAATAAAAAACCGCACTGTGTACAGGAACCGAAATAAGGAAAATCAATTCTCCCAAAAAAAGAATCACAAAGATAGGAATTGATCCCAGGTATTCACTACCAAAGACATAAGGCACTAAAAATGCCACGATAGGTATTGTGACAATACCCAAAAAGGCAACTCCAAGTATCATTATTTGAGTTTTTTTTAAATACTTTACAAAAACCTCTTTATTTCCCATTGAAGCCATTTTTGGAGAAATTACAGTGCCCATAGCTACAACAATTTGGGGAATAATAACTGTTAACTGGCTTGCCGCTGAGTAAAGTCCGACTTCAAAGGCAGACAGCAACCGAGCAGAAATAAACGTGTCTAGCCTGGAAGAAACAGCTGCAACCAAAGTGAAAGCCGCAACCCATTTGTTATAATGAAAAAACTCAGCCCCAACAGACATTTCTTTATCCACTCTCAAAAATTTCTTAGGCAGTATAGACATACCGACCAAAAAACCCAAAAATGGCGTTGCTATATAGACTGTAAGCGTACTCGTAAGATTAAAAATGCCAAAAACTAGAAGTATTATAATTATAACGACGCGCACGGCATTGGTTCCAATTTGAATACCACTCCACGCCCAAAATTTTTGCATTCCCTGTAAAGCATGAGTAATAAATGAAAAAAACAAAAAACCGCCCACCCCGAAAAATGCCAGTCTTAGAGGATTGGTGAGTTCAACCTTCTTAAATAACAAGAGCGCAATTTGGTCTGAAAAAACGAACCCAACGCCAAGCACTATTAACCAGACCATAAGTTTTATTTTTAGACCCAATTTTAAGAAACGGTAGGCTTTGAAAGGTTTCTTTTTTATGTTTCTCCCGACAAAATTAACCAACCCTGTATCGGTTCCTAAATCTCCGATATCGGATATTAAAGTAAGAAGTGTGATTGTAACCATCAAAAGACCGAAACTTGCAGGCCCAAGAAATCGTGCAACGAGAATATAAAACACCGCCCCGAGAATTCCGTTTATCGCTGTACCCAAAAAAGTTATAGCCGACTGATGAAAGGTAGCTGACTTTAGCGAAGAGAGGATACTATAACCAAGCCTAGCTATTTGCCCCATTGCCAAATTATACCCGCATCAGCCGTTTATATACCAGGAAAGTCACCATAAGCACACCTACCCAACCAAACAACAGGCCCGGTAACACATACTTTTGAGGTGTAAAATAAACGTCGTACTCACCATTCTCCGCTACCATAAACCCATTTACAAAGCTATATACCGGATACGCGCCTACATCGTTCATTGTCCAAAGAGGATCAAAGTTTTGAGAAAATACCAATAAACTTTTATCCTCAAGACCCGTAACTCTAACTTTAAAGTGTGTCGGAGAAACGGGCGTGTAGTCAACCTCTCCACTATTTTTCCCCTCAAAAAGACTTTTTTGATCTAATTCTGAAATTTCATCCCATAAAACCACAGATGCAGCTGCTGCTTTCCTCTTTGCTTCGTCCCAGAGATTCTTTGGGATAACACCGAGCGCATTTACTACGTTTATATTTCCCCGGGTCTCGATTTGCAATTTCCCCATCGAAGTGACCTCCCCAACTTCACTCCACTCCACATTTCCTTTATCGTATTCTAAAAACTTGTCGGGGGTATCTTTATAGCCGGCAAGTTTTCTGACTACTTTTGATGGCTTTTCTAGCTTTGTATTTACTTGCCCTATTTCATTCCCGTCTACACTAAAACGCAGTATCCCCCCTTGACTACTCAGAAGAAATCTTGCAATAAGAATACAATCACATGATTTAGTAATATTATAAACGGTACGCGATGTCGCCCCTTCGGCTACCGCCCACCCACCCCCATAATCAAAATCGGTATTTTCGATTTTGTATTTTGACTCTAAAAAGCTTCTCCATGTCAAAAAATCTCCGGTTTCTCTCTTCCACCACCCGGACCCATCAGGTGAAAAGTCAAGAGTTCTTGACGGAAACAGAAAATAGTCCCTGCCTAAAAAAAACGCGGCTACGTCAGTAAGATTTTTTTGATACGCTACTATTCGAGCGTCATCCCCGGTAAGAATTTTTTCGTCCAATAACCCCTCTTCCAAAAAAATAAATGAGGATTGTTTAAAACTCTCCTTTGGTACTTGACCGTAGATCTCGTCGGACCCTATTACAAACCAAGGCTCTTGGGTCAAGAAAAATAAATCCTCATGTTCTCTAGTTTTTAATATTAGTAAGTCTTCCTTTCTCTCACTCCAACTCACCCAAGGTAAATCCGCAAGTTGATCAGAAAATACCTCATAATACTCTGAATCGCTTTTGGAAATAGGTTTTGTATACAGGAGATTTGCAATAGAGCTAATACGCAAAAACTCATCAACCTCCGGGTAATCCCGTAAAAAATTAAAAAGCTCATAAGTCCCAACCACGCCAATACTAAAAGGGCGCTTAACGGCCAGCAACGTTGCCTCGGTTAAAGGATGTTTATGATCGGCAAACGCAAATGGATGACGGAATGGCATCCAAAGAGATCTGGAATATTTTTCACCATTCAAGGAAATGTTTTTTATGTAATCAATTTTTATATTGCTCTGAGGTATCCTCAAAAGTCCTGTCATTTTATCTGACCAGGCCGGATAAAGAAGGACCGACCAAATACCTAATACCGATAAAAACAGGCAGATTCTAGCTGTTTTGGTTCGAACCTTAGAAAGAATCCAATCTACACTAAACCCGGCCAGAACACTATAACTAATACCCACCATGAAGAAAAATTTTGTCGAGTCGCGAAACAACGAAAAGCCCGGAAAATTGGTAAAAAGCCATTGATACACCGTGCCCAGTGGAGGACTAACTCCCTTGGCTAGGAAGACACCACTTAACGCTATAAGTGTCCAAAACCCGACCGACTTACCCTTCTTGATGACAAAGATAGGTAAAAAGGCAAGAAGCGGGAAAATTACAAAGTAAAATAACACCCCAGTAACTTGGCCGAAAATATTTTGAAACCAATGAGGTGTAATAAAAAAAAGTGCATGGCCAAGTGTTGTAAAGTTTAAAAATGACAGTTGAGTAACCCTGCCGTAATTTGAAGGCAGTAACGGTGCTCTGGCAAAAATCGCGGGAAGTAACCAATAAAGGTGCAGGAAAAAAAGAAAACTTGTAGTAATAAATCCAAGTTTAAAATATCTTAAAATCACCTTTCCTCTTTGTTTCTGTACAAGATCAAAAATAAATTTTATAGATACCAAAACGGCTAAAATATACAGGAAGCGAATATCGGAAATTGAGATGAAAGCTACGACAAGAGCGAACTTAAATGGTGCATTTGGTGAACTTTTATCCATCACTTCCTTCAAAAAGTAAAAGGCAAGGGGAAACAGAGAATAAGCAAGGGCAATAGATAGCTGACCACCGTCGATGAGAAGGGCAAGATAAGAATTTGCCAAAAATACAAGTTGCCCGACAAAGATTCCGACCCCTTTAATCCCAAAATCTTCTAAAAGTTTGTGGATCCCGATACATCCAATTACAAATGTCGGAATAATAAAAACACCAAGAGTGATCACCCAAAATGGCAACCCTATCAGCGAAAGTAAACCTATACCAAAGTCGAGTGGCCAAGACCAAAGAGTATCAACTGCATAATAGCCCATTCCCTCCGACCCCCTTGTCGACCAGACTTGCGGAAGTGAAATATTTTCTTTAAGTGCTTCAGGATAAATATTTGGGAAGTCATGCCCGATATGTATTCCCGGAAAAAAGATAGTCCAAAATAAAAAAACTGTAAAGATAAGAGAAAAATACCTGCGAACCATTTTATTTATGATCAGGTTGTCTAAATCGCCAAATATAAATAACTAAGCGCAACAGGACAAAAAGTGCAGTAATCTCTAAAAGTCTTCCTGCCAGTCCCGAATGGTTAACCAAATAAAAAAAGGCCGAAGCGACCAATAGAAACAGGAAAACCCCAAGCCACACAAATTCTCCGACTTTAACTCTTTTAATAAATCCCAAATAAACCAGATCTTTCACCATGCCTGTAATTAATAACAATAACATAATATTAAAAGCAAACTTTGAAAATTCAACGGAAACTATAAATGTAACAACCCCAACCAGATAAGAAACTGTCGCAAGCTTATAGAAAACTTTTACGCTTATCTTAAACTTGTAAATTGCAATAAGCATTAAGTACAAGATAACCATATAAAAATACGGTAAGACGGATGCACTTGAGCTTACAAACAGCAAGTACAGCTTGATAACCAAAATACAGACCACAAAAACAACTCCAACTACCCACAAAAAAGGGGTGGCGAGAGTTTTACTTAGTGAAATAAGTCTTTTTAGCATAAATAAATACAATGAAAGTTAAAAAGACAAATAGGGAAATTACAGAAACAGTTCTTCCAATTAAAAGAACTTTTTCGTCTTGAAACTCAACAACCAGTGTATAGTTTCCCAATTTGTCCAAATACCAACCGTTGGCAAATCCGTCGATTAACACATGCTCACCCTCCAATTCCAATGCCTCATCACCTTTAACCTTGATACCCCATGACGGGTGAAATAACTGTCTAAAGACCAAAAGATACGGAGTTGTAGCATTTTGAATTTCAACTTCCCAGGAGGAGGAGTTATGTTTTTTAAAAGTGATATCAGGCGGCACCATTTCGCTTGTCTTTGACTCCTCATTTACAAGAATCAGGCTGTCAAGAAATAATCGCTCAACCCGCAAGTTTTTAACTTCGACTTCGACAGGTTTTTCGAATCTGTTCCTATAAGTAATGTCGTCGCATTTAAAGCTCAAGAAAAAATTTGACCGCGGGCAAAAATCAAATTTAGTAGCACCAAACTCAACCCACGCCCGGGATGATCCGCGGTTTGGGCTTACAGTTGTTTCATAATGTTTCCAATAGTGATCATAACCATCTATTGATATTGTTGAATTTATTCTTTGCCTTTCTTCTTCAAGCTTCTCAATATTTAAATCATCTACAATATTTACTGAAAATTTATCCCCTTTCTTAATTAAATAATCAAAAGCTACTCTATATGTCGAGTAAGGATTAAAATTATTAATTTCAAATCTGGGGTGATTATCCGACGAGACATTTACCGTTTCTTGCAAGGGAACATCCACTAAGTTTAAAAGCATGGGAATTGGTATGCTAATTTCATGGTCTCCGGCGGCAAAATAAAAAGATACAATCTTAAGAAAGTTATTATCGACTTGTGGCTCAAGGGTAAGGGGTTTTCCATCAAGAGCTATCTCCCAAATTTTTGGGTACTCGTAAGTGCCTTTAGAGTCAATTCCGTAGAGATTAACCGTATAATCTCCTTTGTTTTCCACACGAAACTGGTATATTCTCGAAGCCTCGGATAAACCAACCGTTATCGGGTAGAAACTTCTTAAACCCATGATTTGTAATTGTCCGCTCATGTAGGATTCAAACGTTAACAATATCTTCTGATTTTCCAAACTTGATTCTTTTTGAGCACTTGAAAGTATTACAAAATGTTTATTGAACATTTCGATAAAAAGATCTTTCATAAACTGTTCTCGACCCGACTCGCTTATAATTTCGTCGCTTAACTTCGAGAGAAAGTCCTTGTATCGTTCTACTGCCAGTTCTAAAGTCTCCTTACTATCATTTTTGACACCGTCAATTTCTATCATGCGTTTCCCGAGTGTTTGAAGGTCATAAAGGAGCCTCGCTGAACTTTCAGTTAAAGCCATTCTTTCAATGGATTCCTTAAGAAGAATTAGTGGATAAAGTCTATTTGTCGGCAAAAAACGTATAGCTGGTAGCTGGGCTCGCGCTTGGTCAATATTTATCTGGCGACTAGGGTTTAGTTGAAACTGTCTAGTTGGACGAAGTATCCTGGCTGAAACATACTTTTCCACTCCTGAGGACACCGGGTTAATTACTGCGACTGTGTCTATATCAGGATAAGTGTGTATCTTGTCAAAGAATACATCTCTACCATTTTGCACTGCCACAATGTCATTAGGTGCAGAAAATAACGGAACAAAATACTTGTTTGAAAGTTCATAAAAGCGCAAATCTTCAAATTCACGCGAGAGTGTAAGATCTCCTTTTTCGACTAAAGCTTCAACATAATCTTTTACTATCCCCGGGTCTCGCATACCGCGACGAGAATAATCAATATCCCGCCTTAGCAAAAAATATTTCGAGCTTAGTGTCCCGAGTAAATTTGGAAAAACTTCCGTATTTTGAAAAAGAACCGGTTCAAGTGTACTAGTGATAGGTTCAAGGTAGGGTACAGAGGTAGAAAAAGAGATAAAAGGAGTAGAAAACAACTCACTTGAAAGTTCCACTCCATTGAAGGGACGATCCCAGGAATATGTCATCCCTTCCCCGTCTATGGGTAGGGCAACGACCCTGAACCCTTCCCCGAGGGTGGAAAGCCAATTGTCTGCATCTTTATAAAAAGAAGGTACTTTTATATAACTAGTTATTTTGTCTTGGTTACCTCCAAAAACCTCTCCGTTCCACATCGGTAATACATAGTAAAAAAACAAAACAGACGAGACTAAAATTACTAACGCGTACTTTAGGAGAGAAACTTTGGAGGCAAGAAATTTCGCGATCATTGATAACCCAATGCCGAAAAGAATAGAATATGCCAACATCAAGGCAAAACCAGCCTTCTCAAAAGGATTACGAAAAACTTCAAGCAAACGGATATTAGAAAAGGAAAACAAAGTAATATTACCCAGGGCGTCACTTACACCCTTTGATAACATAAGTACAAAAACCGAAAATATTAGAAAGTACTTAAAGAGCGAACTTTTTTTTCTCTTAAATATTGAAAGCAAACACACCGCTCCCGGGATGAATCCAATAATTTGAATGACGGGGTTTAAGTAATTGATACCCCAAGTGCTCCCTATTTGATCAATAAAAGACTTATCCAGCAGTCTTAGGACAAAAGGCAGCCCACCCACGGCTTGACTAACTGAAACAAAGGATTGAATATTTCCCGTTTGAGTAACTGCTTCAGTAGATGCGTAAGGTGTGGCGAAAGTCGAATACATTGTCGGGAAAAACCACCAGGCATGAAAAAGTACCCAGAGGATGATGGTAATTCCGAAGTACTTCGTAGAAAAAAGCAAATTCTTTTTAACGTGCTTTAACACGTTAAACATTACAAAAGATATAAGTGTAATAAACCATAATATCAATAACGGAAAAGAGGCAAAACTTAAAGAAAAGGCTACGCTGCTTGCCACTACCAAAAAAGCGTATATGTACTTTCTCGCGGTAATCCCTTTTATGAATAGAAACAAAGATAAGGGGTAAAGCGCATAAAAAAACATGAAAGTATATTGAAGCCTATTGACGACCGTCACCATGGTAAAAGGATTAAAAATATAAAAGACAGACGCGAAAAACGAGGCAAATTTGTCTTCACTTACGAGACAGGCTAATTTATACACTGAGACGCTACCTACCGCCAAAACAAAAAAATAAAACATTGCTTGAATAACTACCGATGACATACCGGCGTGAGAAAGCAGCCCAATTGTACCTAAGAAAATGATGCTAACAGTATTTGAGGGAGACCCAAGTAATGCATCGCTCCACTGGTGAAAGGTTCTCGGTATCAGCCTTGCAAAATTGTGGAATGGCAGCCCGGACTCACCCGAACCAACCATAAACCCATCCTTGAACCAAACAAAAATTAAACTTAAGCAAAGAAAGACAATCACACCCATTTGGAATATCGGATGTGTTAAAACTTTCTTCATGTTTAATTTTTGGAAGCCACGACTCTCACGACTTCCGATCTACCTGTAAGCGATGCCAAGAGTGCTTCCAACAAAGAAAGTGGCAATGAAACAATAAAAAGTATATTTGCAACAAAAGTTCCGATTTTTTGTGCCACTATTTTCCGGACACTCAGGCTAAAGTTTAGAATCGCACGAGTAGGGAATGAAAACTCCACAACATGCAAGCCAGCCAGATCCAGAAGTTTTGCAATACTTTGCGGGGAGTAGTAGAAGATATGCTCCGGAACCATTAGCCAAGAATAATACTGCCTAAATAGCCACAAATTTATAGAATCAGCGTTTGGCAACTCAAAAATAAATTTTCCTTTTGGCTTCAACCAAAGACCTATTTTATGCACAAATTCGGAAGGATTAGGTACATGCTCTAAAACGTGCCAGGCAGTAATAACATCAAAACTTGATTTGAGATCGACTTCTGTTACCTCACCCACTTTTATTTTTCCTATGCCTATTCTTTTTTCGGCCCGTTTTGCAGCCACAATACTTTTTTCAATACACTGAACACTCCACCCCCTCAAAAGCATTTTTTCGGCAAATTCACCATTGCCACAACCAATATCTAAAAGGGAGCCTTTGCTGGTGTGTTTCTCTACATACTCATCATACTCCGGAAAGAAGCGAATCGATAAAATAGCATTGAGAAAAGGTGTTGCAATTGGTTTTGCAAGCTTTTCGAAATACTCTACGTCTGAATATAAAGACTCCAACTCGTTAACCTTAAGCATAGGATGAATCCTCGTCAGGGTACAAAATTTACATTTTTCATAATACAGCCTCTTTGCTCCAATAGAACGAGGGTTTACAAAAGAAAATAAATGAATGAAAGTATTTGACAAACAAAGTGGGCACGGGACACTAGCTTTTTTCATTTTTGACAAACAGCAAAAACAACAGAATTTACTACACTTGGCGAATCTACTTCTGAGGAGCGAGATCTGGAAGAAGGTATCCACTCCCTTTCTTCTCTTATAAAATATTCCAAGAGTAGTATTTTAAAACCACCAAGTAGCTGCTTCAGGTGTTTTTCATCGTACACCCGGTAAGACTTCGTTATCCTCCACTTTCCATATGGAACTGTGAGGATAAACTTGCCTTTAGGCTTTAATATTCGAATTATCTCTTCAACTGCTTTTTTGTCGCCATCTATATCTTTTTTTGTTTTTTCATAAAAACCCAAGCCAATATGTTCAACTGTAGATACCGCAATTACCGTATTAAAAAAATTCTTCTTGAAATTAGTCTTCCGAATGTCCCCTGTCACAAACTTCAAATTCCTGTGACTATAAGGATAAGGTTCGATGTCTATGCCGTAGGTTTTGTACCCAAGACTCGCAAGTGTAAGAACTAAGTTACTGTAACGGCACCCCACATCAAGCACCACTTTTCCCCCGCCGGGAATATGTCTAACTACCCATGCATATTCTATGATTCGCTCTGAAACTACATCCTGATAAAAAATGTTTCTTATTTCCTCTTTCAGGCCGAATTCCGGCAATCGTGAAATAAAATCAACGCCTGAATGCACAAATTTTTTTAGAATAGTATTCATTTAACTCGCAAAAACTTCGTGAGCAATTTTGTGGGTTGGGAGAACCTGATTCTTCACGACTTGTAATACATTTCCCTTAATCATCACCCTGTTAAAAATGTATTTATCCGATGACTTTCTGATTTCGGCCACCTTTCTCCTTTCTCCAAGGATATATCCGATATTGCCCAAAATCCAGAGCCAAGCCTTAAGGAATCCTTTCAACGGGAGAGTGTTTCTTTTAAGAATTAGGTGCTTGACCGCGCGGAGCAAATAGATAACAAAAATCCAGGGTAAGTAGTGAAGCAGGTTAACAAACTGATAGTTTTTAATAAAAACAGCAGGCATTTTGTTAAAATAATACTCTGCTTTAATTGTTGATATCGGCCTTGCAGCTTGAGGCTTCCCTCCCCAATGGTAAGTTACAGCCTGGGGTACACAAACCGACCTGAACCCTGCTATCCATATTCTCCAACCCAGATCAATGTCGTCAACTTTGTGTCCCAATTTTTCATCGAATCCACCGATTTTGTCCAGAATAGCTTTCCTTACGATTGTACCCACTGATCCAATAACTACATTGGCAATTGAATCATCTGCTTCATTTATTGTCAGGCCGTAATTTCTCATTACAACCCACCCAGTATGGGGAATAAGAAGCATCCCATCGGCTTGAATATATGCTTTTCGCTTTAAGTCAAAAACCCTGCTGTGACAGGCACCGATTCCTGGTTTTTTTTCAAGTACTCTAACCATTTGACTTATCCATAGAGGGGAAGCTTCCATGTCCGTCTCAAAAAAAACAACGTACTTACCTTCGGAATTTTTTACACCAACGTTACGCGTAATAGAAGGGCCGCTGTTCTTTTCGTTAAACAAAACCTTCAGATTTTTGTATTTCCGGGAAAAACCCAATAATACTTCTCTCGCGCCATCGGTCGACCCGTCGTCAACAATAATAACTTCATAATTTGCGTACCGGGTCGCCACTATGGATTTTAGACAAGAGCTTATTAGCTCCTTCCTGTTATAGTTTGGGATAACAATCGATACAAGAGGAACGTTTCCCATTTCAATTATCCTTCCAGCAAAACATATAAATTGCCCATTCAGGCTTTAGAGCAAGCATGGGCCAAAAAATAAATGATACTAGAGAAAATATATAACTGATAGGCCCCAATTTTCTAACTCGGTTTCCATAACCGTAAAGAATTCTCGCACCTTGTCCCCAAACTTTATAACCTTTTTCTTTGAAGTCTCTCGGATACCAGGCCGACAAGTGTTTTTGATAAGGGTTGCCATCATACGGGTCTTGGGGCAACCCACCCACAGGAATAATAAAAATAATCCTTCTTTTGGCTATATTTTCCAAATTAGCAATCAGTTTTAAGCCTTCCCTTCTAGTCAAGTGTTCAATTACTTGTGAACACAAAACAATGTCAAACCTACCAATGCTTTCATCTAGGTTTTTAATGTCTTTTTTTACCAATCTTTTATAAATTTTTCTTGTCTTTGCTTTCTTTAAATAAGGTTCAAAAATATCTACCCCGGTCGGGATTTTATTTTCTTTGGAATTTTTAATAATAAATTCCATAAAAGCGCCATCAGCACAACCGACATCAAGTATAGTCTCGCCATGACCCCTGACCAGCCTCATAACCAATCCATAGTGGGTAAAGGGCAAAATCGCGTATATCGGGGCAAAAAAGGCATCTACTTTTTTAAGTATTGGTCTCCAGTCCATAACTATCTAGTTAACCAAAATTTAGATTCTTTACTGATTTCCGACCAAATATTTACCATATCCTTATAAGGGCTAATGTCCATATGCCTCGAGTCTTTATCAATAAACCTTCTCATCAAAGCCTTTAACATAACGAAAGAAATCGACTCAGCAAGTAAATCTTTGTTAATTTTTTTGGTATCACAAAAATAACCCCAGATTGTTTTCATTATCTTTGAGTAAACTCCAACGCCCTTTAAGTTCTCTCTAAAATAATCCCAGCTTTCCCGTCTACTATTATTAATAATAAAAAAAATAAAATCAAAAAAAGGATCTTTTTCTTTCTCAAAAAACTCCCAGTCGATAACATAAATTTTTTTGTTGTCAATTATTATGTTTGTTTTTACAAAGTCCCCGTGACTGGCCACTTTTTTTATTTTTGTTTCCCCCATTTTCTTTGTGAATAATGCCAGATCCGAAGCAACAATTTTTTCAACCTTATCTGTAAAATTTTGTGATCTTAAAAAACCTACTGCGTTTGACATCTCTTTCTCAAATATTCGGGAATCGACTAGCCCGCTTTCGGTCTTTGTCTGAAACTCAAGTAACCAGCTAACCGCAAGCTCATTGTCTTCAAGACTCAATGATCTACATGTGTGACCCTTAAGGTAAGGCTCAAGAAACACATCCCTATCTCCCACCTTAGTCTTCTTGATATTCATCCCATTCCATTTGGCAACTAGAGCTTCCTCCCTAACAAGACTTTCCTGGAACTGTGAAAAACGGGCAAACTTAACTACACTCTTGGCTTGCCCGTTTTCAAGTAAAAAATAGTTTATTTTAGAGGTTAACCCATGTGTACCACTTCTTCTTAAAAAACTTGTTTGCTTTTTACCCAGGCTCAAAACCCGACTTTCAAACAAATCTTTTTTGCTTCCACCTTCTTTATTTGCGTAAATTAAAAAACTCGGTGCAAATATCGGGAAAAACACTCTTAGTAACCTTGGCCGAAATAGTAATGCTAGCTTTGTCGCAATTTTGCTGGTTATCGTCACGCTGAAATCATGCATTCGCAAAAAATTCAACAAAAAAGAAAAACTCTCCCCGTCCATTGGTCCTGCCTCACTTGGACTGTTGTAATTAAGGGTCCAATAAATTTTAAAACCGAAAAATCCCGCTTCTTTCATAATATTTTGATAACCCCAGTAAGAGTAGGTATAAGTTCGATAATCGGACCAATCCAAGCCCATCCTCTTTGTATCTTCATATTTTCCCCCCGTATTTCTAAACTTTCTGACTAAAACACTTGCCAACCTCCTCGGCATTAAACTTGTGAAAGGAAGCCCACTATGATCAATTGCTCCAAAAAAGAAAAAAAAGGCAAATCTGTTCTCAATTCCGATATATAACACTCCCCCAGGTTTTAATACTCTTTTCACTTCTTGAAGAAACTTTATCTGAAGTTCTTTCGGATTTTTATTGAAATCCGAAAGGCCAATCCATTCTAGTACTCCGTTGACTACGACTAAGTCGAAAAAGTTATCAGGAAACGGTAAGGTTAACCAGTCGGACTGAATAAATTTTATATTTGTCCGACCCTCTTGCTTCGCCCGAACTTTTTGAAACTCAAGGCGCTCTTTTACCAACTCAAGAGAATAAACATCGTCAAACTGGTAAGAGAGAGAAATTGAATTGGCACCCCATCCGCTACCAATATCCAGAGCCTTATCCCTGCCTTTCAAATTCAGGCAGTCAAAAAGCCAATCTGCCCGATCATAAGCTAAAATATACTCGTTTAGTCTATTCACTCCTAAAAAATTTGCGGCATTCTGGTAACCAATTCTTTTGGCGACTTCAACAATTTGCCGCGCTTTATCTTGTGGAATTTCTCCCCAATAATAACTCATTGGTAGTACCTTCTGTAAATAGTTACAAGACTTTCCTTAGTCATTACTTTCTCATAAATGTAGCCATCATTAACAACTCTTAAAGATTGTACAAATTTTCTTCGCTTTAGTGTATCTCGGAAATTAGCGATATTCCATATTACCGCTTTAATAAATTGACTAAATGCGCTAAATTCTTTGTCTCGAACAACAACAACGACACCCCTTGCAAACAAAATCAAAAATGCCATTGGCAAATATTTGATTAAACTTTTTAATTCATAATTCTTGATTAAGGTCCTAAAAGTATTTTTATTTATATGAAAATATACAAAACTTTTCGTTGCATTCATCAGTCTTGCACGTTCTTCGTAACCTTTAGACTTATGATAAACGACAGAGGCAGGAACATATATTATTTTCCATCCTCCAATCCAGATCCTCCACGAAAAATCCAAATCCTCGGTGTGAACAGCCAGTTTTTCATCGAAACCACCAATTTTTTCAATTACTCCTTTCCTCACGGCCATACAAGCAGATATTGAAATCACTTCGCGTGTCTTTTCTCCTTTTAAGGCAATACCCCAACCTGTATGGGGAATCAAAAGCAGCCCCGCTGTAGTAATCCTGCTTTTATCTTGAAGCATTGGCATCTTGGGACACGTCGCACCCACGGCTGTGTTTTCAAAAGGCTTCAAGAGCTCGTTGAGCCACCACGTTTCAACTTCCGTATCGTTATCCAAAAAAACAATTATTTCACCTATTGCCACCTTAATGGCACGGTTTCTGCTTGCCGCAGCCCCGATATTCATTTTGTTTCTCAAAAGCTTAATCTTCTTAAATTTTTTTAAATATAATTTAATTACTTTCAGGCTTTCGTCGTATGACCCGTCATCTACTAAGATAACTTCAAATTTCTGATACTTAGTCTTCATAAGGCTGGACAAACAAAGAGGCAAATACTTCTCACCGTTATAATTTGCAATAATAATGGAAACCTGTGGTTGTTTATTCATCAAAATCTTTCACGGCAACTAAGTAGCCTGCAATCCGGGGGAAAAAATATGAAATCGGGGTGAGAATATACTGTAAAGCAAAATAAAACTTTACCTGCCAGAGAGCTCTCGGCGGATAGACCCTGGCACCAAAACCATAAACCCTATAACCGAAACGCTTAAAATCATCTGCTCCCCACTTTGAGTGGTGGGAGTCGCTTTTGACAAACTCCGGCTGACTATGTTTCATCATGTTCGGACAGACAATAATCGACCGGCCCCGGCAAATCTTATCAAGATCGCCTAAAAACTTTTCTCCGTTTTTTTTAGTAAGATGAGATATCACTTCAACTGCAAGAATCAAGTCTACGCTTGACTTGACAAAGGGCATTTTATCTAAACTCGCAACTACATACTCGTCGTAGACGCGATTTTTTTTAGCGATTGTCAAATATTCATCAGAAACATCAACACCTATCATTTTTGCCTTTGATGTATCCCTGGTCGCACGTATCAAAAACCCATATACCCCTTTTCCGCAACCGACATCAACAACAACCTTAGCGAACAAATCATGAGGAATAAAATTAAATACAATCGGGTGGTGGAAAAAAGGTGATATTCCCGCCCACTTAAACTTATTTATTCTTGAACTTTTATTCATTGCGCTTTAACTGCCAATTCTTCAAGCTTACCATTTCTGAAATCTTCTGATTTATCAACCAGTCTATAATTTTTTACTTCAAATATATAGATTAATTCTTTGGGGGTATTATACTTTTTTATATAATCTCGAAAGTCCTCTTTCTTGAAAGTAAACATATACCCTATATCGGAGATTCTCTTAAATCTAGGATATTCAACCCAAATTTTATAAGTAGAACTAAAATCGATCGTTGCACCAACTATTTGAGATGACTTTTCGTCCTTTGGCAAAAAAAGAAAGAGAGCGTTGCGTGATCGATCTTTCTCATTATAATTCGGGATGTCTGGCACCAAATTTATAAAATCAGACCAAACCTGCCTTACTGCAACCGCAGGGTGTTTCTTGTAATTTTCTTCTATGAAAATCCGTGACGAGTGAATATGGACTAGAGTGAAGAGTGAAAATACAATGTACGCACTATACTTTAAAGTTTTTGCAGCGTGTGATTTTAATACCAATGTCAGAATGCATGACCAAAAAACTGCGACACTAATCATGTTGCTTACCAGGTACCGATTAAATATCCCGAAATATGTCAAGGGGAAGTAAATTTGTGATATTAGCGAAAGAGAGGGGATGGTCAAAACCCCAAGTAAAGCAAATAATCTAAGCTTACGCGTGCCTGAAAACGCAAAACCAATAAATACCGACAGTATAATTGCACCAAGCGACGAAAGGGTATACAAATAATAATCATTTAGGTTCAAAGGGTTTAATTTCCTAGCCAAAAATATCACTAACCAAAAGATTGCATAAAAACCAAATGAGATAATTAAAAATCCTTTTCTAGATTTTTGTTTCATTAGTAAACTAAGACTTGAAAAAGTCCCAATGGCAAAAGCTGCAAGAGTAATAAAATACATAATAAAAATATTGGTACCGCTCGCGAATCTGCCTAGCAGCGGCATTACAAAATCTTTCTGAACTAAAGTGTCGGGAAGAAACATTTTTGCGGTAGTTGCCAAGGGATTAATTAAAAAATCAAAATTGCTTAAGTTTATAGCCTGACGAATTTCCCCAACTGCTTTAGTGACTCTAAAAGTATTATCCACGGAAGTACCAAAAAAATGAAATTTATAAAATATAAACTGTAACAGAATTAAAAGTGTTGAAACAAGCAACAAGTGCTTAAATTTTGCTTTTAAAAAAACCACAGATAAAAATAGGTATGCAATACCAACAATAATCAGTGTGTTCATTCGGTTCGGCATTAAAATTACACTTAAAGTAAATGTAGAGGTAAGAATAAGGATTTTTAGCAAACTAATTTCTCTTTTCTCCGCGACCAACAATAGTGTAGCTAAAAATATAGCGGCAAGACCTATCGATAAGTAAGCAGGAGAATTAAATACCCAATCAGTTGTTTGAAGGCCTGTTGAAAGCACAGAAAACAATAGAGATGCCAAGAAAGCAACAATTCGGCTTCCTGTACCGAAATAGACAAATGAAAAAATTCCTAAAGCGGCAAAAAGTCTTAGAACCATTGATGTTCCATAGAAGGCAAGAAAATTTTCACGACCGAAAAGATTAATTACAACACGCATAAAAAAGGTGTTCGAGCCGTAAGATCCTGCAAAACTTTCCCAAAAACCCTGGTATTCTGGTTTCGTTGCAAACCCAACAAATCCCCAATCATCGCCGAAAAGTCCCATATCAAGCGTTTTCCTGAAAACCAAAAATATAATCAGGCCACAAACTAATCCAGATACCAGAAAGCCGATAATCCCGATTTTGTGATAAGAAAGACCTTCTTTAAAAATCTTTTTAAAAAATGACCAACCGTCTCTCAAAATCCTCGATTTTGCCACACCTTTTTCTCTTGCAGGTTCGAAGGTTGGTATCTCAACTACACGATAACCCAACCTTAAAGCGCTTGAGATCAACTCTATCTCGATAGCATACCCCTCCGGATGGAAAATAAACCGATCATATACATCCCGCCTAAAAACCTTAAACCCGTTTATTGCATCGGTCAGCTTCGTACCAAAGAATAGGTTAACAAACTTGTTAAGAACAATTCCCCCAAACTTTCTGATATGAGTTTCGTCCGCACTGCCACCGGTAATTCTCGATCCCACAACTAAACCGACTTCATTGTCTGCCATGCATTTAAGAAGCTTGCTGATGTCTCCTGGCATATGAGACATGTCCGCATCCATCATCACCAATATTTCACCCTTACTTGCAGCAAATCCATCAAGCAAAGCTTGTGATTTGCTGGGTTTTGAATATTTTTTTTCGATACAGACAGCCCCAAGCCCTCTTACAACTTTTGCGGAATCGTCGCTGCAATTATTACAATTTACGATAATTTCAAAACTAAAATTTTTTATTTTACTCGTCGCAGCTTTTATCTGTGGCAGAAGTAACCTAAGATTTTCGGCCTCGTCATAAGCTGGGATAATAATACTAACTAATCTTTCGTTTCTTTTCATTATGACTTACATAGCTATACCACATTTGACCCCATCTGGTTCTCATAATAGTATCTGCCCTCTGTTTCGCAAATAAATAAAACCATAAATCGTTATATATTTTGGCGGCAAGCCGGAAAAGATGAAGGATGGGTGTCTTAAACAAAAACCACTCGATTTGCGGACCCATTCTCCTTAGAGCCATCTCTGTAAAGAACACTATTTGTCTTGGGCTAGGTTTCTTAAACTTTAACATTGGTGGTTGATTCCCTACTAATTTGTAGTGGCTGGTTCCGACACCGTTCTTTTCACAGGTTCTAATTGTTGGCACCTCTGAGTATTTGTACCCCATTATGTCGGCCGCCAAAGCGTCCATTGCTACAAGGTCATGGGAGGCAAAAATGTGTCCCACTTCAACAGGTGTACCAGTTTTTGGACCCGTACCCTCCATCGCCAAAATTGCATCTCCGACAGCAAATCTTAACTTGTTCGAGAAATATTTATTAACATCGGCTAAGGCTTGGGCAAGAACCAAATGAAAATTATGTCTCATATCATGAATACAACCCCACTGATTTTTTATCGCAAAAGTTAGGCCTGACAACCCGTGTGTTTTCATTATCGGCAAAGTCACAATACTGTCAGCAGCAAGCAAAACTTCACTGACCTTCAGGTGATTTAAAACTGTTCCGTCAAATGGGATAACTTTAAATTTCGTTCTGGTAAGACTGACCAGTTCTGCATTATATTTCTTTGCCAATTTATCTATCCCTAATATTTTAAATGATATGTCTGTGTGCATCATTGCAGCAGTATCAGTATCAGCAATAATTATTTTTTTTGGTTTAACATATTTTTTTACCATCCGCAAAACCCCCTCCAACACCATCGGAGAGGTAACTGCACATGGATATACCTTATCCCACACCGCATTAGTTTTAAGTAGAACTGTTTCTCCTTTTACATACCTCTTCCATGAAGCTAAATTCATTGCTTTTTCAACCGCATCGAAAACAAGCTCCTTTTTATTCCCCAGACCAACCGCCACGGAAGCAACAATACTCTTCATATATATAATATAATAAATACTGTCAATGATTTTACTTGCAAATTATACATCTGTCTACCGATCAAAACTACTAATCAACACTATAGAAAATTGGGTAAAAAATGATCAAAAGGTTTTAGACGTCGGTTGCGGAAATGCCGTTGTAACCAGAGAGCTACAAAAATATTTTAAAATTGACTTTGTAGGATGCGACGTACTCGACTACCGCAAAGAAATGATAAAGTTCGTTAAAATGAAGTCGGAAGATACTCTCCCTTTCAGAGAAAAGCAGTTTGATTCTACTATTTTTACAGATGTACTTCATCATACATCGAAAGATACACAGCTAAAATTAATCAAGGAGTCATTAAGAATTTCAAACAAAGTGATACTTTTTGAACTCCTACCGACAATTCGCGGGTATCTTGCTGACTTTTCGGTTAACAAAATTCACAATCGAAAAATGAGCATACCATTTACATACAGAAAATTAGAGGACTGGAAAAATGTTTTTAGATCCTTTAACGTTTCTTACAAAACCAAACTCGTTAAGTCCCCCTGGTGGTACCCATTCTCACATGTCGCCTTTCTTTTATATTAACTAGCATAAATCCTTCCAATGTCCCTTTCAGAAATTTTAAATAGCCAGATAAATGCTTGTATTTAACAGCCAAATACAAATAATAGATTAAATAAATCGGCAAAAAAAACAGAAATATAAAGAGGTTTTTCCCATATCTCCTCATAAAAATTATCCTGTTTTTGCCTAAGTTCCTGGCATACCTGACCAAAAGTCTTTCTGCGTCTTTTTGGGTATCGTACTCTATATCATGATACGCGATTGCATCTGGGGTATAATAAGTTCTATAACCCTCAAACCTCGCCATATAGCAAAAGTCAGCGTCTTCCCAAGAAGACTCGAAAATGTTGTCAAATCCTTCTATTTTTTCAACTAATTCTCTTTTAACCAAAATCGCAGCTGGAGAAACCCCCACTTCCACAGTTTTATCATACTGCCCCACGTCAATTCCGTTTCGAAAAATTACCTGTCCCGTCCATAAATTTATATCCGTGCCTGCAGACCAAATTCTTTTCCTTTCACTCTTGTAATAAATCTTTGGTGTCACTATTCCTATATCATTTTTATTTTCTGCAACCTTCACCAGTTTTTCCAACATTTTCTTATCGGCAAGCATATCGTGGTCAAAAAAAAGTAGGTAATCACTTTCCTTAGCGCAAACCTCTATTCCTTTATTTCTTCCACCAGTTACTCCCAAATTTTTGTCATTTCTCACAAATTTAACAGTCTTATTTCTTTTAACTAACCTGTTAACCAGATCGGGTGTGCTGTCAGTCGAAGCATTATCAATAACAATTGTTTCATAAGGTTTATAAGTCTGGCTGACTAAGGATTTTATACAACCAACAACGCTAGAACCCCCATTCCACGTTGGCACTATTACTGTTATCCTTTTCATGCTTTGCTAATATAAATAAGTGGATACATTAACTTTCATATTCAACCCATCATACTTTCCACACTATTTTAAGATATTTGCTGTTCTAATCATAATTTGCTTTGGTGGGATAGCTATATTTTCACTTATTTACAGTACTAAAAACAAACTAATTATTGTAGGCGGTGGAGCGATACTAGGTTTTTTGACTTTTCTTTTATTACTGGGATTGGCCTCTTACCTTGTTAAAGGCGAAATCGGAATAAGAATAATTTTTTTGCTGTATATTATAACTTCTGCGTTTGCATTTACCCGTAATAAAAACTTTTACAAACATCTATTTAACCCAAGGTTGAGTATTAATTCTATATTACTGATTGGATTAATTTTGGTTAACCTGGCTTTTTTATTCCTATTTATTAGAGACGTTATTTTAGGATCCAGCGCTCCCCTTTACTGGGGGATTGCACTTTCATTTGCAAGAGGGAATTACCCAACCGTACTGCCTTGGCAACCTGAATTCTTAAGCGCATATCATCAAGGTTCAATGATGGTTATGGGTGCTATTCAAAGCTTGACTTCTACTCACATTTCAATCATTCACAGTTCCCTGTCATTTTACCTAATATCCTCAATTTTTCTGTTCCTGACCGGGATAGCCCGTGAAAAAACTCGTTCTTTACTTTGTCTCCTGCCAGGACTCACAGCAACGGTGTTAATCGGCGGGCCGGTAATATTTATTGGAAACGCGGCTAAATTTCTACAAACAGTTGTTAGTTTTCCTCTTTTAACACCTCACGCCTGGCAACAAGCTACTTATTTTCTCGATTACTCAAGTTTTTCACTTTGGTTAGGAACCGGGGTAACCAGCCTGCATACTTTGATTTACAATATATACCACTCTTCCGCTTGGGCTGCATTTATATTGTTTCTTGTCTTATTCCTACTAATTCAAAACTCAGTCCGTGATTCGCTTTTGTCACCTTCACACCAGATGTCAAGATTTCGATTAGCAAACGTAAGCGAATTTCCCACCAGTGCCCCATTTTCATACCTCACAGGTTCTCCTAAATTGACTAACCTGGGAATGTGGTTTCTTCCCAATTTTTTGATATTAGCTATTACAACTTGTTTATTTTCGTTCGCAGCAAAGTCAGTCATACCGAAGTATCTAGTCGTATCTTCAACGATAAGCGCAATATCATCCCTACTTATTGTAGAAACTTTTTTTCCAACAAACAGTGTCCGTTTCGCAAACTACGCATATCATATGATTTTTTTAGCTTTAGTTTTTGTGCTGACAGAGTTCTTAGCATACAGGCGAAGACTGTACCAATTACTCGGGTTCATTGTTGTGATTTTAGTTTTTATTCCACAATTAATTACTACCTATTTCCCGTTTGTAAACAGGGCAATTTTTAACCAGTACGACTCTTTTACAGATTATCTTATGGTGGATTATCCTGCTTTCAGGTGGTTTGCAAAAAACGTCCCTTACGACAAGCGCATAATAGTCATCGATGAATATCCCTTTGACAAACCCAGTCTTACCCCGGCTGCCGTTGAGTCTTACGGTTTGTTTATTCCAACATCCCCTCCCGGGTACAAAGTTCATTTACCCGAAACAGGCTTGGAGTGGTTTGACGCGATAACAACACTGAATCCTTCGACCCTCAAAAAACTAAAAATTGACTATGTATTCATTAAAAATGGTGAAGAAAAGCGCTTCAGCAAGATTCGACAATCACAACTAAAAGACTCTTCCCTTTTTACTCCTAAATTAGGCGATACTTTAGGAACACTTTTCGAAGTAAGCAGCGAATTTAAACAAAAGGCGGATGATGTAAATACAATTGAGAATATTATTCAGAAAATACCCGACAATTCCAATGTCTATATCGGTTTATTCAAAGCTCGGGAAATAAGAAGAGGTGCAGCCCTAGAATTAAAACGGAGAGTTACTCTATACGGACCTGCTTTCGCGGATCCGTATGTTGACTGGTTCGTAAAAATAGAAACTTCAATGCCTCAACTTAAGGATACAACGGACAAAGTCCAATACTTTTTACTTGATAAAGAGACGCTCCCGGTTATTTTAACTGACAAAAAGGCGGCAAAAATGATGGATAACGACTTTGCTGTCTTATGGAAAACAATGGACTAGGAAGTAATTTTCAAAATAACTTCCAAAGCGCGCTTATCCCAAGACCAATCTTTTAGTATCATGCCCCTACCTTCTTTTCCAAGTTTAAGTCTCAGCTGTTCGTTGTTTAAAAGTCTCAAAATAGCCTCAGTAAATTTTTCCAGATCTCCAACCGGGACCTTCAACATGCCTTTTGGATAATATGATTTGTAAGACTTTAAATTAAAACCCACGGCGGGTAAACCAAAAGCCATTGCTTCGGCTGAGGCCATACCTCCCGAGTCATAAAAAGCCGGATGGACAACAACTTTACTCTGCGTAAAAATCTTGTACTTCTCTGGTCCATCATACAAATAGCCAAAAAGTTTAATATTTCTTTCCAGTTTTTTGCTCCTAATTTTTGAGACTACATTACTCATAAGTTCTCCATCCCCTATCATCCCAAGAACAGCACTGCTTCTCTTTCTAACTACCTTAGCCCAAATATCAATTAGCTCTATAACACCTTTTTGGGGGTGAAAACGGCCTTGGTAAACTGCATCGTATATTAGTGCTTGGTGTTTGGTGATTAGTGATTGGTAGTTTATAATTTTTTCAAGATCGACGGCGCCTAAAACCACCACGGTTTTGCCCTTTTTAGCGTGATCCGGAAACTGTCTTCTCTCATTCTCATTGTTTACCAAAACATAATCAGCAAATCTTGAAATTAACGGCTTAGCCAGTTTTTGTGAAAGCCAATAAAAAAACGCAGTCAGCCTATAGGTATTTTCTCTTTTTCCCTCTCTAAAACCTTTTAATAGGCTTGGAGCTGTTTGGTACCAACCTGCTACCCACTTAACTTTACCTCTAAACCTTACTTTGAGTAAAAAAGCCGGAAGCAAATCCATTAAGAAATCAGAGCACGAGTAAACAATATCCAACCGTTCAGGTTTTATTTTTAAGCCCAACATGACACCGGCTAAAATTCTGGCAATATAACTAACTAAAAAGCCAAATTTAGGCAAAATGCCCATGTTAACAATTTCAAACTTAATGTTTTTGTGCTGAAGTTTTTGCACTTGAGTAATGTTATACCCCTCTGTCCAAAGATGAATATCTAGTCTGTTCCCCCATTTGGCCCAACGCCTGGCAAATTCTATAAATAGCCTGTCTCCTCCAGAAAGTCCAACCCCAACGGCTGCAAGTGCAAAAAAATGAAACTTTGATTTCTTAGTCATAAATTTTTCACAAGATCGGCAACTTTCTCCCCCAATTCTACTGCATAATTAGTACCCCGATCGTGGGGATAAACTTGCTGAATATTTGCCAGGAACACACCGTTAATGGGGGTCTTAATTGGTGGAATTTTCTCTGAATAGTTTGTAGCCACAACCGGCTGGGCAAAAGCAGTTTTAAATAGCCAATAGTCATTTATCATTGATCTTTTAAACTCTGGGTTAATTTTTTTAAGATAGGGTATAAAAATTTTTAATAATTCCTCTTTGTTCTTTGAAAAATAGTCGTGATCATGCGACAAATAGTTGCCTATATAGAGCAAGTGCTCGCCGTTGTAAAATTTATTATCCATATAATTAGTGTGTTCAACCAAAGCCAGAAACGGATAACTCCTGTCATTAATATTCAACCAGTAAGTGTTGTCTTCAAAGAACTTTTGCTTTAGTGACAAAATTAAATTTATCGCACCCAATCCCGGTAAACCTGAATAGCTATTTTTATAACTTTCCGGAATTCCGTGAGTCATTTTTATAAAGACGGTAGTTGGAAGTGTACATATTACTTTGTCAAAATAATATCTTTTACCAACACCCGTTACAACCAATATCCTGCCTTTTATATTTCTAAGAGATTCAACCACCGTATTGTAATGAAACTTAGCATTCAAAATCCTTAATTTTGACTCTATTTTTTGAGCAAAATTTAAAAATCCTCCAGTTGGGTAAACAAGAGAAGAAGTCCTTTTTGAAATTCTGGACCAAAACCAAGAAGCGCAAATTAAGTCCGAATATTCGCCGAATTTTCCTTTAAAAAGGGGCTCCCACAAAACCTTCCAAGAAGATGTGCCCATAACTTTTTTTATGAAACCACTTGCCGAAATTTTCTCAAACGGCTTCCAGAAAGGATTAAAACGAAGCAACGCTATCCCAACACCGGTTCTAATTCTATCTAAAAATGGTATCGGACTAAACCTCAGAAGACTCATTGGCGAGTCCGTTTGATAAATAACACAGTCGAAAAAAGTCGATGTTTTGGGCCTTTTTGTAATCACTCTATGCTTTAACTTTTTAGCAAGATTGATTACATGAGTGTCGTTAGTGAACCAATGATGATAATGCTGCTCTAATGTCCACTTCCAATTCTTTCTCTTAAATCCACCCGCAAGTCCACCAGGACTACTTTCTTTTTCAAAGACCACTACTTTATCCCCTCTTTCGGCAAGACATAGAGCCGCTGAAAGCCCTACAAACCCTGCGCCGATAATTCCCACTTTTATTCCCATGGCCATACTTTAAGAATTAAATCAATATAAAAATCTCCTTCTCTTTCTACCAACCAACCATTAGCGAAGCCGTTTACCAAAAAGTGGTTTTGAACCGATTTACCATCTGTTTTGGCTTTCCAGAGGTCACTATAGGTGTTGGTCAAAACCAAAATGAAATTTCCCCTCGACCCAATTACCCGTACTTTGTAATTCCTCGGGCTTATTTTTTCAAAACTAATCCCCGGCGTCCAGTTACTTAGTTTCTTGTCGCTGTCTGTAGCCACAAAACTTAAGGGCTCAAAATTACGATCTAGCATAATCTCCATAGTTTCGTTTGAATCGCGTGCAAGTTTTATCTCTGATACAGCATAAATACGAGGCACAACTTTGTTTTTATCCAAAGAGTAAATTTTAATTAACCCTATTTCTTTTTCAAATTTCAGATCGTGCCACTTTTTAATGTTTTCCTCGGTTATATCCATTCCTGCTTCATTTGCCCAAGATGCATCCACGTCTTTGTGAAAAATAACATTAGACACGCCTGTTGCATATAAGATATTGCTAAATTTTTCTTGGTCCAGGTAATGCTTTAATGCCAGGTAAAAATCATCAAAGTACCGCGAGGTCCGAAGTGACTTAGATATAGACTCCCTATCAAAGATAAACTCGGATGGTTCCAAGCCCCGATAGCCCCAACTATAGCGAATCCCGTCACCGTTTAAAAAAGGCAAATGAAATAACCTTTCACTCCCAAAGCTGTTTAAATAGGCATTCGCTGATTTATAATAATCCGGTACCTGAATCTTGACCGACCCGCTTATGAATTTACCTGTCCAAAAAGGCCAAACAAGTACCAAAGTGATAATCAATATTATTTGTGCTAATATCTTCGATAGTCTGTCTCGCTTAAATAAATAAAAGTATCCCAAGGCAAAAAAGATTGAATACGGGATTAGTATAATAAGCCCAAATTTCTCAAACGGATTCCTAAAAACGCCCATGAAAGGGAACACATTAAACAGAGTGGAAAAGAACTCTTTACCAAAAGGCGGATTTAGTCCTTTAACAAAAAATAGCGATGCTACAAGTATAAATAGCAAATATTTGTGAATTTTTGCCTTTCTGCTGACCGAAATACCCAAAATTACAACTGACAAAACAGTTAAACTCAAAATCAAATATTTCGCTTCCCCATAAAAGCTCCACAAAGAACCCAAATTATCACCAAAATAACCTTCACGCAAAAAAATAATACTATCGAACTTGAAAAATTTACTTAGGCCGGCTAAAACCGAAATACTGTCATTCGGAGTAGCTTGTTTGGAAAACGATTCCGAACTTAAAATCATGTAAGGAATAAGCCACCAAAAATGAAAAACAGCCCATATAAATCCGCTTAAAAAAAACGATAATATTTTTTTAATCACATTTTTTACCCTAAATACCTCATGGAGAAAAAATACCACCGAGGGAAACCAGATGGTAATAATATACGATGGTGCACCGTAAGCTATGGGTACTATCAAAGACACGCAAGAGGCAGCCAAAGCGTACCTGATACGGCTTTCGCGAACAAATTTTATTTGAAAATAGGTAAATACTGGCAGGACCGCCCAGCCTGCAATCTGTGTATACAAAAACCTCCCCCAAATCTGGATCAGACTGTATAAATTAAAAACATAAAAAACAGCAGCCACAAAGTACAAAACCTTGCTTTTATAGTTTTGTCCAAGAAGTTCTTTGGCCAAAAAGTAAAAGCCAATTAACCCAAGAAGCAAAAAGAAACATAGTAAAATTGCCTGAGTCAGCCAGTTGGTTATCCCAAGATTAACAAATACGCCAGCCAAGGAGTAAAATGACAATCTTGGAAGATTAACCGGCAACAAATATCCAGTGCCTGTTTGGTACCAAGCCGAAGAGTACAGATATTGTGTTCTCTTGGGCTCAAACAAAGTTATACCCTCTTCTCCAGTCGCCATCATTTTTCCATCCTTAAACCAGATAAAAACCAAAAATACCGCGACCCAAAAATATAGATGTAACACTCGCTTGCTCATAGACCGTGCCTAGCATTAAACCCCAAAGACTTAAATGTTTTTTTATTTTCAAGAAAGTAACTTACGACTATGCTTCCTTTGAAAACAGGAAGGTCTTTAAGTTTTTTGTGATTTCCGGTCCGTTTTTTAACAAATTTAGGAACCATATAGAAGAGGGTCAAATGAGCCAAAAAAAGAGAGAGGGCAAATTTAAATTTAAGCTGTACAATATAGCTTACATAGGTAAGAAGTTCAAACATAGGCCTTATGGTCAAAAAAATTAACAAGTCCGTCCTCTCAAGATTCTTTAGCATCAACAGTACATTATTTCTGTGTTCCCAGAATCTTTTTTTAAGCAAATTTTTACCGGCACTCCCTGCAACTTTATGATATACAACAGATTGGGGGACAGAATATATTCTGTAACCTTTATTCATCAGTCTCCAGCAGAAATCTATTTCTTCCATATAGTTAAAAAAATCGTCGTCAAAAAGATAATCTTCATCCTCTAGTATGCTTTTTTTAATTAGCATTACCGCGCCACTAGCCCAAAATATTCTCGCGGGGTTGTCATATTGTCCTCTATCAATTTCCCGACTTTCAAATATTCTTCCCCTTGTGAAGGGATAGCCAAAATAGTCGATATATCCTCCGCATGCACCTGCATAATCAAACCTTTTTTGGTCGTAACTAAGTTTTATTTTAGGCTGGAAAACCGCGCCATCTTTTTTTCTTTGGGCAAAACCGACAAGTCTTTTAAGCCAAAATTTGTCAACTATCGTGTCGTTATTCAAAAGTACAAAATACTTGCTTTTAACACGCCTCACTAACCAATTATTTCCACCAGTAAAACCAAGATTTTGACCAATTTTGAATACTTTTAGCTTCTTACTATTAATACTTCTTTGAATAATTTTTGCTTCGTTTGATGTCGAACCATTATCAAGTACTAGTATTTCAAAATCAGGATAATCTGTCTTCAGTAAGGATTTTAAGCAAGTAATAGTATCATCTATGCCGTTATAATTTAAGATGATTATAGAAACACCAGGCAACCTAATCATTGTTCCCTCCAATAAATTCTGGCTATCGAATATTTGCTTTCGATTTTGTATTTGTTCTCAGACAAAAACTCCAAAAACCATTTTTCCTCTTGCCCTCCATAGGTAACCATAACTTTAGGTTTTTTCGAGAGTCCATTTTTGAGTACTTCCAATTGCACAGGAATTAACGTACCAAAGGTATTTAGGTGGCGGGACGTAGAATTTCGATTCGAATAAAACAAGATCTCGGGCTCGTCAATCCAAAGAAAAATCAGGTCTTCCTTTGAGGTCCTTTCTTTTATTTCAAAACCAATTTCCCGGCCTTCATATGCATACCTGACTGTGCTCCCAAAAGTTTTCGTATAAGCGCTTCTTGGGTTTATAAACCATAAATAGCCCCAGAGGGATAAAAAAATAAAGATGTTGACAAAAAATATTTTTGGGGCTTGTCTTTCTTGCCAAAATACACCAAAAACCAAAACGCCAGCAGAAATTATCGGGAAATAGTAATGTAACACATCCCTACTAGTGAGCTTCGCAGCAATCCAATACGCAGCTAACCACAACAAAAAGAAAATTCTTTGATTGTTAAGCTTCTTTCTATATACAAATCCTAAAACTAAGGCAGAAACAAGCAACATGTTCATAAGTAAATTACCTCGAGTAACAATGCCGACTAGCCCGACTTTGTCAACCACATTTTCTATCCCTGAACTTACATAGATACGGTTAAAAACCACGACAGATTCCCAAAACGCACCCCAAGCTCCGCGAAAATAGAAATATATTATGACTGCAGCAACGGGTACAGCTAGCCCTGCCCCAAACTTAGCAAAAGCTAATAATTTACTCTTTAAAAAGATTAACAATATGACTAAGACTCCGATATTCGTGAAAGCAATAGGTTTAATTAAAAAGGAAAACCCGGCCAAAAATCCGGCCAAGACATATAACCTTTTTTGAATAACAAGTAATAGTGATAGCATCAAAAACGTAACCATAAACATCTCTGTATTGGCGACCAGCCCTTCCAAGACAAAGGAGTTTGCCATCAACATATAAAAGCCGACTAAAAGAAATTTCTTTTTAACCTTAACTATTTCTAAAATATTTATTATTATCAAAGTTGAAACAACGGAGTTTATAAATGAGAGTATCCTTACACTAAGTTGGGATTCCCCAAAAATTTGAAAACCAATCCAGTACAGCAAATGGATACCAGGAGGCTTGTGCTCGAAAGCATCTTTATAAAGAACAAAGTCGCTGTCAAAAAATCGAGTTGCCATGTAAGCATATGCACCTTCATCGCGGTTTAAGGGCAACCCCCAAGATTGCCATCGCAGTATTAAACTAAAAAAGGAAATAATTAAAATCTTTTTAAGCACGTTGCTTTATAGCCACAAGAGAAATTCCTACAGTGGATGTATCGAGACTAAATTCTTTATCGTTAAAACGGTCAATAAAATTAACAGCTTTTAATAAAAGATGGTACAAATCCCGACTTCCGCCATCATCTGAAGAAAACTTACTTAGAGACTTTGTAATATTACGAGGAAGCGTTTTAGATTTTCTGATCTTGTATCCCAGATTCAAAAGAAAGTGATTAAACGGTAATCCGTAATGGGTCAATACTTTCACTTCTTCCACTTTTAACCCAGACTTTTTGACTGCTTGGATTAAGCCATCGGGTGTGTAAAGTCTTATGTGCTGATTCCAAACCCCAGCCCAAAAACCGTTTGTTATGTGGGTACCAAAAACATTTTCCAAAATGAAACTTACCGGGTCCCATAAAAAAGGGTAATTATGAGACGGTACTGTAATCGCCAAAACTCCGCCTTTTTTCAAAACGCGCTTAAACTCTCTCAAACCCCCAACATCGTCCGGTAAATGCTCCAAGACTTCACTGCAAATTATCTTGTCAAATTTATTATTATTAAAAGGCATCTTCATCACGCTGCCTTCAACCAATTTCAGTCGCTTACTTTTAACATAATTTTTGGCTAAATCTAGAGCCTTCGGATTGTCGTCTAAACCAATAAGATGAGCATTGGTAAATTTTGACAACAAGTGGAGGTAAAACCCATCGCCACAACCAGCGTCTAATACAATCTCATTTTTTTTGGGAGATAGAGATGTGATAATCGCTTTGGCTCTTCTTTTAAGACACATATCCCCTGTATTAGAAAGTAGTTCGTCCAGTATTTTAGTGTTAATCATTAAGGTTTTATAATGTAATATTAATGCATGAGTGAATATAATTCCATATCGGTTGTACTTCCTGCATACAACGAGGAAGACAATATTAAAAAAGCGCTAACAAGCATCTATTCGTATTTAGCCGCAAAATTCGAGACTTTTGAAATTATAGTTGTAAGTGATGGCAGCACTGACAGAACCAATACTATTGTTAAAAAATTATCTAACAAATTTAAAAATATTCATCTTGTCTTACACCCAAAAAACAAAGGCTATGGCTCAACTTTAAGATCAGGGTTTAAGGCTGCCAAAAACGATTTAATTTTTTATACCGACTCGGACAATCAATATAACATCAACGATCTCGATAAACTTTTAAATCTTGTCAAAAAATTCGACATTGTAGCCGGTTACAGAGTCAAACGAAAAGACCCGCTATTTAGAATTTTTATTGCAAGCGTTTATAATTTAATAATCAAAACCCTTTTGGGCTTAAACACAAAAGACATTGATTGCTCGTTTAAAATTTACAAAAAGGAAGTCATTAAAACTTTAAAACTAAAGTCTAAAACCGGACTCATAGACGCCGAAATACTAATCAAAGCCCAAAAAAAGGGTTTTAAAGTCGGTCAGGTAGGAGTAAGCCATTTCCCAAGAGTCAAAGGTCGAACAATCTATGAAGCTGGCCCGAGAAACAAAATCTTGGCCTTTGTCAAACCCTCTGTTGTCATAAATATTTTTAAAGAGATTAAAGAACTTTGGCCCGATCTTAAGCGCTCCTAACCAGCTTATCGTAAACATCTGTTATGATTTTAGCCAAACGATCACCAAAACGTGTCGCAAATCTTCTGGCTTGCTTGGACATACTGCCCGCAAGCTTTGAATTCTTCATTAGCAGTTCAATCTTGTCTGCAATCTCGCCCTCATACGGCTTAACTACAAAGGCAACATCTTCACTCAACGCGTAAACCCCCGAACCAGGATTGGTATTAATCACTGGCGTACCACAAGACAGGGCATCAAGCAAAACATAAGCCATATCCTCTTTGTACAGCGCCGGATAAACTAGAACATCGGCTGCCTGATAATATTTAGCAAGCTCCCTGTAACTCTTGGAACCCAAAAAATCTATGTTGGAATTTTGAACTGCCTTTTGCTTCACGAACTCTTCTTCCGGTCCTTCACTTCCGATTATTTTCATTTGGCAACCGTTTGCAACCTTCTCAAAAGCGCCTATAGCCAATCTCACGCCTTTTTCAGGAATAAGCCTGCCGACATACAACACTGTGAATTTATTTTCCCAGCCAAGTCTTTTCTTGGCAACAGATTTATCTGTCGGCTTAAATAAATTCAGATCTACCCAGTGGCTAAAAACGACTATCTTCTTAGGGTTAACACCCAAATCAACAAATTCTTTCTTTGACTGCTCGGACTGTGCCAGAAGTATGTCAGTATTCTCAACAACCCACTTAGCAACTCCTGCAAACAAACTTTTACTATTAAAATTGAATAAAGTTTCTGTTGTCATTATAACCGGCTTTTTAAAAACCCTTTTAAACACAACGGCAGGCATAGCCACCGAAAGACCTATCGCGTGAATCAAATCAACCTTACTATGATGGGTAAGCAAAAATAAAAATAATCTGACCGCAAGGTAAGGTGTCAGATAGAAAAAGTTAAAAATTGGATGCCAGTTAACAAAGATATTAAAGTAATTTCCCGAAAACCAACTGTATCGATGAACTTCCAAGTTTTTCTTTTTTTCAACTCCAAGTCCTTTAATACTGACCGTTATTGGCTGATACGTAAGGACATAAGAAAAATAATCATTCTTGGCGAGGTGCTCAGTCAAATCAGTCAGGTGTGTCTCTACTCCCCCCAAATTTGGGCGGAAAGCAGGAGTCAAAATCAAAATTCTTAGCCTGCTCACAATAGCTTTTTAAACTCCCTGTAACTCTTTTCCCAATCAAATTTTGCTGCCCACTTAATGGCGTTGGAAGATAATTTGCTTCTTAGTTTGTGGTCTTCAACTATTCTAAACATCGCTTCAGCAAGCTCTTCAACCGACGGATTAGTATTCACTATCATACCAGTTTTGCTGCCAATGACAGAATCCCGCAAACCAGAAACGTCCGTAACTATTGATAACGTTCCACAAGCAGCACATTCAGTTACAGTCATTCCCCAACCCTCTTTAATCGAAGGGAAAACCAAAGCCCAGGCCTGTTGCATCAATTTAACTTTTTGATCCTTCACATTTTTACTAAAAAACAAGTTGTCTTTGTCCACGAAATATACAGCTTCACCAAGTCCCAAAGTATCTCTTACCTCTTCAAGTCTTTTTCTTTCATACCCATTGCCAACAACAGCCAGTTTTGCATCATTATATTTAGTAAACACACTCTTAAATGCGTTAATAACCAGATCGTTTCTTTTCATTTTTACCAACCTACTTACTGCTAAAAATAGAGGGTAAGAAGCTTTTTTGCCGGGTCGATATCTAGTGTGATCAATACCCAAATTAAATACCCCAATACTCTTTTTTGGAACACCAACCGAAATTAAGTCATCCCTTGTACTGTTTGAGTAACAAATAAATTTTATTTTTTTATAAGTGAGATATTGCAAACGCTCAACCAAATATCCGAAATGTGAAACAAAAGGAGGAAATTCATAAAAAAACACTTCCTTTGCCATTTGGTTAAGATAGCCAATTCTCTTTGATTTTAAAGCCCAAACAGGTGTTTGCCAAAAAATAGTATTAGAGCAATCCAAAACAACATCAGGCTTTTTTTGTAATAACCAATAATAGAGAGGAGCAAGTAAGTACATTATAACTCTATTCCTCCCCATTCTAACAATTTTTATTTGATCAACGGACTCAAACCTTTTACCTTCGGGAAAACTCCGGCAAAACCAATTAACTTCATGACCATCCTTGACTAATCTCTTGGCAAGCTCGTACAGTATTATCTCAGCGCCGCCGACTTCTGGATGTTTTATATCTTTCCAATTCAAAATTAAAACATTCATACCATATATTTATACTTTTTAATTAAACTTAAAACTGTTCCATAGCCATACATCAAAGTTACTCCGAAACACATGATGGGATGGACAAACCAAGCAAAATCCCGCAATTTAACATAGCCCTTAAACGAGTCCAGGGTGGGCTTCACAAAAGTAATAGATATAATAATAAATTTTGCCAATTTCCAAAAGTCTCCAGGCATATAGACACTGTACCGCCTTCTCGACAAATCCTCAAAATGATATTCTCGCATAAATTTAAGTCTCCTTTTCAAAAAAAAGACCAGTCCTCGAGCGCCCGTTGCGTGGATAAGCGAGTTTTTAACAAATGCGAATTTATTAAATCCTCGCAGTATCACATCCGTCATTACGTCGATTGGATAATGATAGTTGGGTGAAATTTTTGCATTCTCAAAAACAATTTTTCTTCTCATCATACAACCGTTTGTTCCTACCGTCGGAATTTTTCGCGGATCACTTTTAAACTCCACCAAAAAGTATTTTCCCATATCACGTGATTCCCCGAGTCCGTTCCATTTTTTTTGAATCCACATCAAACGGTCTGCTTTGCCAAAATAATACGGGACCGGGTCGAGTGCGCCAAAAAGAGCAAAATACCTGTCCATCAAGCTCATTTTGGGGTCATAGTGGTACCAACAGCTCTCAACTGCCACAAGGTCTTTGTGATTTAAGAAAGGCTCAACATACTCTCTCAGAAAATTTTTCGTCGGCATATAATTGTCATGATCCAAAATAAGCACAAGCTCGCCTTTGGCCCTGTTGAAAGCAACTCCTCTATTGTATTCCGCATTTTGTTTGCTTTCAGAAATCTTGACAACTTCCGCCCTGTACTTTTTAGCTACATCCAGCGTGTCGTCGTTTGAGTCACCGTCACCTATAATTATTTCAATTTTACTTTGAGGATAATTCTGCACCCGTACACGTTTAAGACACTCATTAAGAGTTTTACCTGAATTATACGTTGCTGTAACAATACTAATTGTCGGCAATTTCATTACTTGTTCCAAATAAACTTTTGAAGCTTATCCCACAAAGCTCTGGGTAATAATCTATTTAAAACCCAAATTATTTTAGCATCGCGGCCTACGACTGTTATTACGGGCGGTCTATCCATTTTTATAATCTCGTATATTTTTTGGACAATTTTCTCTCCCCTGACAAAGGGTAATAGCAATCTTAAGGGCCACAATTTTTGTCTCGCACTTTTGTGTTGTAATTTAACTTTTTCCTCTGAATAAATTGCTCCCGGCGCAACAACAGTAATATTTATATTGTCTTTGAGTAGCTCATATCTAATACTTTCCGAAAACGCCTGGAAAGCAAACTTTGAAGCCGAATAAACACTAAAGTTGGGAAAAGAAACAAGTCCGGACAATGATGTTATGTTAATTATTTTACCGCCGCCCCGGCTTTTCATATTTACCAATACTTCCTTAATTAAACGGAATGCCCCAACTGCGTTTGTGTCCAATATCTTTAGATAGTCATAACTCGAGAATTTTTCAAATGGCCCTGAAAGGGCATAACCGGCATTATTTATCAAAACATCGATCTTTCCCTCTTTTTTGATAATTTCATGGACAGCCTCCTTACAGCTTTTATCCGAAGTAATATCGAGTTTTAGCCATTTCACTCCATCAATCTCTGTCTCCGTCCTCGACCCCCCATAAACTACAAAATCCTTTTTACTCAAAAAAAGCGTAATTTCCTGCCCCAACCCCGATGAAGAACCTGTTACCAAAACAACTTCTTTCACAAATCACAGTATACAACTTTCATTTGATCCTTCGCCACACCTGGGTGTTGGCATTACCAAAAATCTTTTCTACACCAAAGTCCCCCGGTGAGAACGGGAGACTCTCTTTGTACTCGCCGTACCTTACCAGGTAAATGTAATCTACTCCAAGACTTTTAAAAATTCGTGTTGCTTTTTCCCTGTCAATCTCTGTAAAAATTCTTTTGTCAGAAACAATTTTTTTGCCGGAAATATTTTGCACATACCCCTTTTTAGTAATAAATGCCGCCGGTTTATAAGGTGTTTCATACGGACACTGTAAGCATTCTCTATCACTAATCAATACTTTGTCGCCCGTATTTGCTTTAATATAAGTAAGTGCCGCTATTTCATCTTGGCTCACATAATAAGTTAAAGAATTTTTCTTGTACCATAGATATACTCCGATTCCTAGTAAAAAGAGACTTACAAAAATGATTATTTTCTTTTTTCGAAAAAAAAATGCGGTGCCACAAATAAAAGTCCGTTCAAAAGCCACAGTTTTTTATTTTTCAAAAGGTGGATTGCTTCAGGTGACAAGTGAGAAAGTAATAATCCTTCCTTCCCGACAAACCAGTTATAACGAGGCTTAATAATCAAGTCACCCCCATACCTCTCAACCTCCAAAGTTTCTTTATAAGCCGGCCAATCGGGAATATCACCCTGATACCCTCGAAGAACAACCCTGTCTTCAAAGTAGTCAAATAACGTGTCCCCCAAATTCCACACACTTTTTTCGTCACTTGCCTCATCAATATAAAAGGGTACATTAACGGCTAATTGAAAATCGGAGTTTGGATTTACAAAGTAGGGCTCGACCAGATCTTCATGATAACTTCTGAAATCAAATATTTGTGCTTTCCCTTCCCCATCATGGTATCTTACGCCAATCCGAAATTTCGCAGACTGGTACCAAGTTACATTTTTTGCTTTAATTTTATATGAAGGTGAACCCTCGGGATATGTTTTTCGGAACCACTCTCCAAACTCGCTCATCGAAAGGACTACAAGTTTATGGTTTTTTTGTCTGTCTGAAATCAGTTTTAACTGATCTTCATATTCACCTTTATAAGCCGATGGATCCAAATCTGCCTCCAGTCCAATTGTAAACTGGCCGAAGTCGTTTTCATTGTCTAAGTAAACGTCCATCAGCCACTCAAAATATTTTAAATCAAGCTTCTCAGGTAAAATATGATAATCCTGCGCACTATAAAGACTGTTTTTATATCCCCTGTCGGGGTCTCTGGGCGCCCACTGAATAGTTACAATATCTATTTTAGATTTCCGACTGCCTGGTACTCCGGCATGGCTCATTGACGGATAAAAAGGGACTCCGAAGTATTGACCCCACACCTGATAACCATCCACTGAAAATTGATCGGCTACTCCAAGATTTGTTATAGAACCATATTTTTCCCTGATGTAGGCAAGGGAAAAACTGTCCGTCCACCAGGATCCGACAGACTTGGGGTAGAATCCAAAAACTTCATAAAATTTACTAAACACTTTATTAATAAGTTTTAGTCTATCCTCCCTTTTATATCCTGATAGAAAAACAGATGCGGCGTGATGCCACGAGCCTGTATCGTTATAAATAACGCCGGAATCTTCCGAGAACTTCTTTGAGACTTCCAGAAAAATGCCAACCTCTTGTTTAGCATCCATACCCAAAATTACTTTAAGTGCCTTCTCGTCTCTTAAAACATCGTATGTCAAAAGCCAGGTCGCGGCTAAATTGTTTTCCTGAACCGGTTTGTAACTGGCTAAAATACTCCTAGACACATCTTTTGTGTAAGGAGCAATTCTGACCGGATTAACAATGTTCACAAATTTTTCTCTTTCATTTGCAAAAATATTTTTTGGTAAAGAAAAAATTAGCACAAATAAAATAATTACAAGGAGAACTTTTCTCACAAAGACACCCTTAACATCTCTTCCAAAAGATGAATTTTATTCTTTTCGACTGCGTGCTCCCAAAGAAAAATTATTACACCTTTCGAGGGTGGTTTTACAGCCTCTTTTGCCGCACTTAAGGCTTCTTCCCTGCTCAATTTGTCTACAAGACTATCGGGCATATCTTTAATTTGAATTATTGGCATAATCGGCCTATTTGTTAAATTATACAAATATTCAACGTACTCATGAATATAGCTTATTGGCTTTTTTATCATTCTGTGATAAAGCATGGGGCTTATTGCGTCAAAATACTTAGCCAGAAGTTTGTGGTCTTGTCCTAAAATAGTCACCAAGTCCGAATATTCCTCATGTTTGAAAGGAACTGCAAAATAGCCAATCTCTACGTTTTTGGGAACATACTTTCTGACTTTGTTTGCAATATTTAATAATACTTTAAATCTTGACTTTTTTATACAAAATTTACACTCCTTATGAACTTTGGCTAATTTTTGAGTTCTTACTTCCCACCTTCCGTCAAACCTAAAGTGATCTAACCAAATCTCGTTGGGTTTATACTTTAAAGCATTGTCGATTTTGACTCTGAGCTTTCCAAAGGACGCAGGATTAGCTGGGCAACCGTCTTCACCAAAACAATCCACACAGATTCCGATTTTACACTTTAATTTATTAAACTGTTTTATATTTTCTCTGTTAATCCTGCTTTCCGAAAGAATAAAATGATTAGCACCAATTTCATCCAAATCTTTATAGTCTTCCCCCCTACCCCAGAGCGCCACAAATACAGAGTTTATTATCATTTCTTATCAAATAATCCTTTCCTAGTCCAATAATGGGTATGGGCGAGCGAGAACCCACCGTCAACTACTATAGCTTGACCTGTAATATAATTTCCCTTTTCGGAAGCAAGAAAAACCATTACATTAGCAATATCTTGAGGTGTTCCAGAATACCCCAGTGGAACATGGATGTTTTTCCGATTTTTCTCACCGCGTATGGCAATCGCTCCAGGCGAAACTGCGTTAACCCTAATTCCGTATTCCGCAAGCTCAAGCGCAATATCCTTTACAAACATCTCTAGGGCAGCTTTTGAAGAAGAATATGCTGGATGCAGTTGTGTGATATGACTATGTATCGAGGAAGTAAAAAGAATACTACCTGTAATCTCCTTCTTAATCATCACGTTTACCACTCTTTGTGTCAGAAAGAAAGGACCTATTAAATTTGTATTAAAAACACTTATCGCTTCTTCCCTGCCAATCTCAGTTATCCCTCCTCGTGTATTTATTCCAGCGTTATTTATTAAAATATCAATTTTCCCAAACGTTCTAAGAGTCACATCAACCAGCTCGTTATTATCTTTTTCTATACTGACATCTGTACATACAGTAAGCGATTTATTGCCAAAGGTTTTTAGCATTTTTTGGGTTATTTTAGAATTTTTTTCATCTATGTCAGCAATCACAACATGTGCCCCTTCCCGGGCCATCTCAGTTGCTATACACCTGCCGATGCCCTTGGCTGAACCTGTCACGATAGCAACTTTACCCTTTAATAGCATATTAAGAATAATTAAAACAGTTCCTTGTTCTCCTCCACCCATTTACAAAGCATTCTTATTCCCTTTTCTGGGGAAACCTTTGGTTTCCACCCCAACATTTTCCCAATCTTTCTAATATCACTTACATAAATTTTTTGATCACCCGGCCGCCAATCTGAGAACTTGACATCTATCTTTCTCCCAAAATAATCCTTCAAAACAGAACCAAATTCGCTCCATACAGAAATCGTAAATTTTCGGCCTCCACCTACGTTAAAAATCTCCCCACGCATTGCCAGTCTGTTTGCGAATGCCAGTTCGTAAGCCTTAACCAGATCGTCAATATACAAAATATCCCTGACCTGCCGACCGTCACCATAGATGGTAATCGGCTTGCCCGTTACAATTGCGATAATAAACCAGGCAACCCAACCTTGATCTTCAACTCCAAACTGCCGCGGGCCATAAACACAAGATTGCCGGAAAACACACGTTTTAAGCCCATAAATCCTGGAATAATCACGAACATATTGATCGGCAGCTCCCTTGGAACAACCGTAAGGTGAATGAAAATCCAAAGGTTTATCCTCTGAAATCCCAAAGGGATAAGTTTCATACGCATATCTGCTCTGCAATTGCCTGACTCTGATCCCCTCCATCCCACCATAAACTTTATTCGTTGATGCAAAAATTAACGCCGGTTTATTCTTGCTCTTTCGAACTGCTTCCAAAACATTAAGGGTCCCTAATGCATTAATCTCAAAATCTTCTTTTGGATAACTAACAGAGGTCGTAACTGCAACCTGAGCTGCTAAATGGAGAACTGTGTCTGTTTGGGCTATTTCTTTATCCAAAAGTCTTTGGTCATGTCTTATATCCCCTTTTACCATTTGAATATTTCTTTTTAAACTTTTTAAAAACTTGGCATTCTTAACACTCCCGGCTCTGGAAAAATTATCAAAAACTGTAACTTTCCAACCTTTACCCGCAAAATATTCTGCCGAATTACTGCCGATAAACCCAGCTCCCCCAGTTATGAACATTCTTTTTTTAGTCATGCTTATTATTCAAAGTAAGATACTTGGGTGTTAACCAATTTTTACGGTTTGCCCAATCATAATAATGCAATATGCGTAGCCTATAAAAAACTGCTGCGGTATCCCAAATCATACTAAAAACTGTAGAGGCGAATCCTTTTGTTAAAATCGTGGAATTTTTAAAATCCATTTTGGACTCTATTGGTGCCTCGTAAATACGCCTAAAACCAAGGTAGTTAGCAACAGCCAATAATTCAATATCAAATGCAAACTGTTTAACCAATACCCTCGGCAATACTTTCTCCAGCACTTCCCGCCTAAAGAATTTAATTCCGACCTGAGTATCTCTAACCTTTAAACCGAATAACAATTTTACCAACATCTGGTATACAAACGATATTAATGCACGAAATTTCGTGTAATGTACTTTTGATACTGGATGTCTTTTAGAACCAACAATTATGTCTGCGTCATACCATTCAAAATGCGAAAGTAGCATCTGAATACCAACTGGGTTTATATCCATACCAGCGTCCACAAATCCCACTATGTCACCCTTTGCTTTTGCCATGCCAAAGCGCACTGCGTGGCCCTTGCCGTGGTTTATGGAATAACCAACAACTTTAATTACCTCGGGAAACTTTTTGGCCGCTTTGTGAGCAATTTCTTTGGTTCTATCAGCTGAAGTGCCATCTACACAACAAACTATTTCGTAAGGATATCTGATCTGATCAAGCACGTTTTTAACTTTAAGTATGTCACGATATATCGTCTTCTCTTTCAAGTAAGCTGGCATCACAACCGAAACCAGTTTGGTTTTTCTATCAGTTACTTTTGAGTTCACGCTTCAGATATATTAACAAACCAATAAACAAAAATGAAATGCATGCTATTGAAATTTTAACCACATTAAAAAGCGAGTTGTGAAACATCAAAATTCCCCCTATTTGAAGTAGCGCCGCCGCAAGTTGCAGTCGCACTATCCAAGTCTTGCCAATTGAAAAAAAGAAATTTGCCAAAATACCAGTCAGTGCAAAAACGAAAAAGAAAGAGCCAAAGATGAAGATGAGAGGGGTGGCTTCCAAAAATTCTTTACCGTAAAGAACCATTATTGCAAATTCCGGAAAAAGATAATAAAAAACCAAGATACAAAGTGACAAGATCGCGGTCAAAAAGAGACTATACACCAGAACCTTTTTATACTCGGCCCCCTTAGAGTGTCTTTTGGCAATTATTGGGAACATCACCGCTCCAATCGGCCCAGTACCAAAATAAATTATTTTCCCCAAATTAGACGCAGCAGCATAAAGCCCTGCGTCATGCGCACCAAAATAGTGCTTCACTAAAATGACATCCAGCGACATCAGACTGGTAGTTGCTATAGCCTGTAACAACACAGGAACACCATAGGAAACCAACTTTCGACCATCCTGATAATTACTTCTAACGCCGAAAATTCTCAACTTAGGCAGGAAAGGGAAAGTTACTAGCCAACCAATCACAACCGAGACCAATACTCCGAATGTTGCCCCCGCAACCGAAAAACCTATATAAACCAGGATTGATCCGACAATTAGTCTGGTAATCATTTCTATATTCAAGGTAAAAATCATGGCGTTAAATTTTATAAATCCTTGAAGAAACGAGCGGTTCAAAAAACCTAAAACAGAAAAAAAGACAATGAAACCCGATATCACTACCGGCAAATATTCTATCCTTAAAAAATTTGAAATAAAACTCGAAACCAACAACACCAGGATGCTTAAGACTGCGGCAAAGATAAGAATTCTTTTAGCTATCCAAGAATAAAAAATTCTGTTTTGTTTCAAGTGACTTGAAGAAACGAATTTAACTATCGCCATCCCGAGCGACGTATAGGTCACCGAAATTATTCCCAGAAATGATAAAATAGAAGCTACTTCCGAAAATTTTACGGGCCCCAACAAATTGCCTAAAATAATATGGTAGACAAATGCTAAAAAATTGGCAAAATTGCTTCCGAGCATCATTACCAAACTTCCGGAAAATAAAGGATGAACCAGCATGGAAGCAGCTACAGGACCGAAAATCGGTACTTTTGCAACTAGTAATGATACTCTTTTCATGAAATCCAAAAACCTCTGAAAAATAATCCGAAGGCCACGGTTAATAATAGCGCGCTACCGGCAATAAAAACAATTCGAGAAAACTTTCGACATGTACTTAACCACCTGCCAAACAAAATAAACGCTGGAAACAAAACCAAAACGTAACGAGGAAGAGAGGAAAAACTTCCCGAAAAGGTAGGAATTAAAAAAGCTAATGTTGTATAGATGGCGTAGGAAGGTCTAAGGCGGAAAAACGTCAAAACTGTGAGCGCTGAGAATACGGAGGCCACTGAGAATTCAAGAAAAGTAGTTAATATTACTGGAAAATATGAGTAGTCCAAGCTGGGTAAAATTTTAAATATGTAGCGGTAAAAAACCTGTGGCAATAAAATTAAAGTTGACGACC